>ERZ773264.104-NODE-104-length-117697-cov-4.474371_pt1 | contig 117697 bp, 113 predicted proteins | sample MGYA00511910_ERZ773264 | MGnify/ENA primary metagenome ERZ773264 (study PRJEB29015, sample SAMEA2737739) | human gut metagenome | biome: human gut; feature: human-associated habitat; material: faeces | place: China | collected 2012 ...
TGTAAATCACCATTCCGTTGCGCTTGTCCGGCTGAAAGTATGCGTTTCGGTACTGCCCGATAAACCTACCTAGCCGCTCGCCCATATCCAGTAGTTTGAACTCCGCGAACAAATCCATCAGACCGTTGCTGGCGGGAGTTCCCGTAAGTCCAACTATCCGTTTCAGCTTCGGTCGAACTTTCATAAATGCCTTGAACCGCTTCGATTGGTGGTTTTTGAAAGATGACAACTCGTCAATCACCGCCATATCGAAATCGAACGGCAGACCGCTCTCCTCGACTAGCCATTGTACATTCTCACGATTGATGATGTAGATGTCGGCGGGAGTGCGGAGTGCTGAAATTCGTTCTTGTTCCGTTCCGACAGCCACACTGTATCGCAGTTCCCGCAAATGCTCCCACTTTTCGATTTCAGCCGACCATGTGTCACGCGCCACACGAAGCGGGGCAACAACAAGGACTTTATGCACCTCAAAGCTGTCGAAAAGCAGGTCGTATATCGCCGTAAGAGTAATGCTCGTCTTGCCTAAACCCATATCAAGCAGAAGCGCGGATATGGGGTGAGTGATTATGAAATCCGCGGCATATTTCTGATAATCATGGGGATTGTATTTCATCAAGCATCACTCCAATCTGCTCGGCGCTGTCAATAACGTACACACGGAAACCTAATTTCATCAATATTTTGTGCCTTGCGATTTGTAACGGTCGGGGTTTCTTGCCTGGGGCTTTCAGTTCCGCAAAGGCAATTTTGCCGTGTGGGAAAAGTATTAGTCTGTCCGGCATTCCATCAAAATTTGGTGAAACGAATTTCAAACACAGACCGCCTTTTTTCCTGACTGCCTGCACCAGCTTCTGTTCTATCTGTTTTTCACGCATTTTCTGCTCCTTTTTCTTCAATGGTGGAGGTCGTAGGAACTCATTTCAAAAAACTCTCTATAAGGTGTTTTTTTGTCGATAAAACTGCCCTAAAGGGGGTTTTATACTAAGACCTCCAACGACCTCCACCTTTTGTGTCCTTAATCTTCGAGAAAGTCTGTTTTTATGCGGATTCCGACGATATAATTGCCGTTTTTCAATTTGCGCTTTTCAAACCCCGCAGTATCAAGTCCAGTATAAAAATCTGTGGTGCTTCTTGTGTATTCTCCTGTCCTCGCACAGTATGCACGATACTCCTGATAAAGCTCGCCCGACTTCTGTGTATATGATGGGTCTACCTCGCAGCAGTCCTCAATGAACATCGAAAGCCAGTCGTTATTCTCGCGGTAATGGTTTATCGCATCATTTACGCACTGCGGAATACTCAGCTTGAAATTACATTCGATTACTTTCTGCGCACCCTCGATTATCCATGACAGCACGGCTCCACCTGCCTTTTCCACAAGGTAGTCCGCATAATTTTTGATGTCAGCCTTGCCCTCAATTTTGGCGTTAAAGGGAATGACTATAAGCCTGCGCCAAGTACCCTCGTCATTCGCGCCTACTCTCGGAAGATGATTCGTGTACAGAACAAGCGTATGCGTAGGGATATATTTGAACGGATCCTTGTATTTCTTTTCTGCAGATACTTCATCAGTCGAACACAACTGTTTTACCACCGAGGTATTCAGCCGCATACCCTCTTCAAGTTCCGCAGCAATAACAAGCCGCTTTCCCTTAAGTTCAGCCATCTCGGGCTTGACATTTCGCTTACAGCCTACCGTGAGGGCGTCGGCGGATATACTGCCGCTGTACGAACCAAGAACCCTCGCAATTGTATTCCAGAATGTGGATTTGCCGTTGCGACCTTCGCCGTAGGAAATTATAAGAGCCTCCATATACACTTTTCCGATTGCCGCAAGACCGACTATTTGTTGAACATAGTCAATCAGTTCGTTATCGCCACAGAAAAAACTATTCACCGCGTCAAGCCATATATCCATATTCTCATCGTCGGGAGAAACAGCGGTCACTTTGGTTATAAGGTCATCTGCAGAATGTTCCGTGCTTGTCCCTGTCCGCAAATCGTATGTTGCAGCAGGAGTGTTAAGCAGAAATTCCTGCGAATCAAACTCTTTTATATCCCGCAGCAGCATAGGTTTTGCCGCCTGTAACGCAGAAGTGATATACTTCATATCCCTGCGTTTCATAACGAAAGACTTATACATAAGCGCCATCATATACTCTGCAAAGGCTTTTTCGCTTTTTTTATCAATTGACTTTTCCAAAGCTTTGCCGCCTGTCATTACGGTTTCCTTGTCAATGCCAGATTTAACGAGAGCCTGCTGCGCCTTTTCCAGAGCAGTTTTGGCTTCGTCAAGCTGTTTGTCGAGAAATTCCTCACAAGCACCGACCGCAAGCTGCTTTGACTCTGCCCAACGCACCCCGTCATAGCGCATATAGTTCGTAGCATCCGTGTAGACAAGCTCGCCGCCATACTCACGGGCGAGGACTTTAGCCTGTCCAATATCCGAGTAATCTTCGGGTTTCAGATTAAATCCCGAATTATACTTCTCGGGAGGAATATATCCGTCCTGCTTGGACACCTTTTTGCCAAACTTCACGGCGCTGTTCCATATTGTCTGAAGCTCCGAATCGTCAAGCGGCGGGTCGCATTTTTCGGCCTGTTTAAGAAACTGCTGATATGCTTCATCTGTATTTCCGAGCCGCTTAATTATCCGCCCAGCATAGTGCGACATCGTGCTGTTGCGGCTGCCCTCGGGTACGGTACGGCTGTCATTATCCCACTGTTCAAAATCCGCATTATCAAGGAAATCCACGATTGACATATCACCGTTGAATACCTCAACCTGCGGATTGGGAACACCGAAAAGCAGTCTTGCACTATCGAGAGCGTTCTTGTCGAAATACGGAAACTCAGCCGCAATGCGCTTTTTTAACGCAGTGTATGCAGCAGCATCTGTTATCGGCGGAATTGGGAAGTACACATGAAACCTCGGTCGAGGTGACTTTCCGTTTTTCGGTTTCATATTGCTACGGCTATAGACAACTATAAAAACCACACCCGGAAAAGCCATAGCGACCTCAAGCGGTGTAACCCAATCGTTCGGGTCGTCCGAGTGGTCGTTGTCGCAATCCATCGGGACATTATCTGCGGATATGAAATCCGAATTGCTGCGATGTTTGTTTTTATACTCGGCGGTTACATGGTCAAATTCTACCGCCGCTTTCATAGAGGTTTCGTCTGTTATTATGTGCTTATTCGGGTAAATGCTGTTAGACAGACTGCCTGCGCAATTTGATGTGTATAGCGTGAATTTCATGTTGCTACCTCTCTTTACTTAAGCTCACTGCTGAAATAACGCAGTTTATAGCCCTTCATTTTTGCTCTGTCGATTTCAGCACTCATTCCCGAAGATATGTATTCACCGAACACCCACACCTCCGCACAATGGCTCATAAGGACATTGCCGAAATGAATACCCATCTCTCGTTCTATCATGTCATTGTCATCGAGAAACTGCGGAAACAACAAGTGAGGGGCAATAGGGATACACCCATTATCCACAGCAAAACGGCAGTAACGTCTTGCTTTTTCTACATTCTCCTCGACATCCCCCGAAAAAGGCGAGCATATATACACAATGGGTCTGAAAGCTCTTGCTTCACAAATCTGCTTTTCAATAGCTGAAAACGCGGCATAAGCGGTAGGGTCTGGGTAGCGTTCTTGATTAAGAAAATCTGCCATAATACCACCTCGCTTTAGAAATACGCTGTTTTTCTGAAATTACGTTCATTCATATCCTCCATTCTTGAATTTTCAACAACCGGCAGAACTGCCAATATGTCTTTTCAATAACAAATGGAAACAAACCGTACAAGTGGTTCACTTTTCTCAATCTTTCTTGTAAAAAACGCACTCGTACCCTTCGGCACGAAGTGACAGTCCCTCCGCCCATGGTGGAGTTCTTCCCATCTTTTCGCAAATTTCAGATACATTTGTATCTAATGGACATTCGATAATAAGTTCATCGTGAACGTGACCGCAAATACGATAATCGCTGAGCGTTTGCATAGCGCAGCAGAGAATATCGCGACTTATTGCTTGAACGATATTCTCCACAAATTTCGGGCCGTAGCTTTCGATTCGCTCCCACTTTTTAGCACCTCCGACACCCTCATAAGTGACAGACTCGCCGCCGAACTTATTCTCACCGATACGGGATTTAACATAAGAAAGCCGTCTGCCCCTCGGCAGCGTGATGAACAGCATTCCGCTCTGATATTCAAACTGAATGCCATGTGTATCTGTGCGAAGCCTTTGTCGTATTGTATCCTTCACGCAGCGGTCGACTTCCCACCAGAACCGAACTATATTCGGGTTGGAGTTTCTCCACATATCCACGAGCGGCTGAAGTTCATCTTCGGCAAGTCCCATCTCCAATGCGCCCATAGCTTTCAGAGCGCCGACCGAACCACCGTAGCCGAGAGCCAGTTCTGCAATTTTACCTTTCTGCCGCAGATGTCCATTGACACCGTGCTTTTCGACAGGTACACGAAACATCTGACTTGCTGATGCGCAATAGATATCTCCGCCGGACTTGAACACGTCAAGCCTCCATTTCTCGCCAGCAAACCAGGACAGCACTCTTGCTTCGATTGCTGAAAAATCGGAAACTACAAATTTCATTCCCGCTTTCGGCACAAATGCCGTGCGGATAAGCTGCGAAAGCGTGTCCGGAATATCATCGTACAGCAGTTCTATGGCTTCATAGTTGCCGCTTTTCACAAGCTCACGAGCCTGTTTAAGGTCGGGGATATGGTTCTGCGGGAGGTTCTGTAACTGTATCAGCCGACCCGCCCATCTGCCGGAACGGTTTGCGCCGTAAAACTGAAACATTCCGTGCGCGCGACCGTCCGAGCAGATTGCATTCTTCATCGCTTGATATTTCTTTACCGAGGATTTCGCAAGTTGCTGACGGAGTTCCAGAACCTCCGCAAGCTGCGGTGGAGCGGTTTTCAGCAATTCAGAAACCGCTTTCTTTCCGAGCGTGTCTGTTTCAAGTCCGTTCTCAGAAAGCCATTGTTTCATCTGCTGGACGGAGTTCGGGTTTTCAAGAGAAGTGAGCGACTGCATTTTCGCTGAGAGCAGAGCATTTGACCGCTCGTCAAAACTGATTGCATTATCCACGACCTCCATATCGAGAGCGATTCCGCGGTCGTTAATCTGTTGGTCAAGGCGATATTCCTCCCACACAAAATCGGGCACGGGGAATTTCCGAAGTTTGTCCTGAATGGCCATTTCAACCTCGACATCGCGCTTGTTGTAAGCCTTGAACTGCGCCCATTTTTCAGGAGCGTGTTCGGGGAGATTTCGCATTCTGCCACCGTTTGCTTTGGTAGGAGCGCACGGTACGCAGAAATACTTGATGAGTTCCTTGCCATCTTTCAACTTCTGTTCCGGCAGTCCGAGAACTGCTCCCGCTCCGGCAAGCGAAAGCGGCAAACCCATATACGCCGACCATATCATCGAGCACCGCCACGACTGCGGATTGAGATACTCCCCGGACGGTAAACCGAGATATTTTGACAGGCATACACGTTCGAAGGCGGCATTGAATGCCCATTTGGTGACAGAATTGTCCGTTAGTGCCGAGAGTATTTCAGCGGGGATTTCTTTACCTTGTGCAAGGTCATACACCGCGACATCACCGCCATTCACCGAAACACCGAAAAGCAGTATCTCGAAAGCGGGCGATTCAACGTATTTGTACACACCGCACTTTGAAAGGTCAACATCGCTGAACGTTTCAAGGTCAATTGACAGCGTTTTGATTATTTCCATAGTAGTTCACCTCAAAAAGGGCGGTAAAGTTTATCTACCGCCCTATTATTCCTCAGATGCACAGCAGTCTGAATGTTTCCTTGCCCTTGGGGGTTATCATCGTCTGTGTATCCGTGTATCCCGTCTTGTCGTTTACGAACTCCTTAAGTTCAAACAAGCCACTGTCAACGTATGTAGCATACGGTCTGAGCTTGCCTTTCTTCGAACGGTAGAGATAACCCTTGTCCAGTAAGAAACGCACAAAATCATTCTGTCTTATGCCGAGTTCCTTTGCTGTGTCACGAATTCCCGTGAGCAAGTTCCTGCCAACGAGCATATCGAAGTAATCGGCTTTCGGCTGCATTATCTGATTGGAAACGGTAAGCTGTGCGTTCTTTGCCTTTTCTGCTTTCAGTCTGGTGGCGAGTTCAATAAGGAAATCCGGCGAAGTAAGCGCCTGTTCCAGAACATCGTCCGTCATGTATGCTCCGTTCTTGCGAATAGAGGGCAGAACTTCATCGAAAACCCAGCGTTCAAAGCGCTCTGCTCCGGGCAGCTTGCTATGAGCGATGAGCCGGTAAACGTTGCCCTCGTTAATAAATTTAGCCTGCTGCTCTCTGCCCATGCTGTCTATGAGGGGGTAAATCGCCACCCCATTTTCTTTGCAGTGCTGAATAATCGCTTTCTTAGGGTCTGCATATCCCAAAGCGGCTGCGATATCCTTTCCGCAGAACAGCGCCTCGCCATTATTCTGAATTGTGCGGATTTCTCCGAATTCCGAGTTGTTAAAAGTAGAAATTTCCATGTAAACCTCCATAAACAGCCTTCCCACCCACCCGACAGTATCAGACTGCCATTTTACTTGTTGTTGAACTTGCGCTGCTTTATGCCTTTGACCACATCGGGTATAATCACAATCAGCTTTGAAAGTGTATCTCCGACCACATATCCAAAGCAAACCGCAAGCAAAATGCTTTCACTTATCGTCATTGTGTATCTCCTTAAGACAGAAAATCATCATCGGAACTGGGGGCAGCTTCTGCCTCAGTAGCGAAATCGTCCTCAGCGCGAGTTCTACCGCCGAGCGGCTCACCATCACGAATCTTCTGAAGATTGTTCAGACCGCAGGCGATTCCCTTATTGCCGTTGGAGTTGAATGCGTAAAAGGAGATTGACGCTCTGCCGTAAACGCCGCTGTAAACTTCGCTGCGCTCCAGAATGGGATTGCAGTTTGCGTCCACGATACCGGGAGCGGTTGCGGAATTTGCATTGATGAAGTAGCTGTTTGCGTAGGCTTCATCATCGGGGCGCTCGGTGTCGCCGTCACGCAGCGGGTTCTTGATAGCGGAAAGCGCGGGAACAGAGCGACCGTTGCCCTTGAGCTTGCTCTCGCCCTCCTTGTAAGCCGCTTCGATTGCCGCCTTGATCTTCTCGACTGTCCTTGTGTCGGACTTCGGAATGATAAGGCTGACGCTGAACTTCGGAGCGCCGCCGTTGATGGACTTGGCTTCCCAGATGTTTGCGTAGCTGAATCTTGTGTTGGGTCCTGTGATTACCTTTGTGGGATTGGTGTACTTCATATTACTTTACCTCCATAAAATCTTCTTGTGCAGTATTTACTGTCGGACGCTTGTCTGACATTGGAACTAAGGTTGGCTTTCCCTGCGGCTTTTCGATAAGACCTCCGAGCAGTTCGGTGAATTTCTTCTTGCCGAGCAGAGCGGTCATTGCTGTGATACCAAGAACATTATGTTCGTAGGGGTCGAATCCAGCTGCTTTGACCGCATCAACAACGGCATTTTCATCTGTGTACTTGCGGTTGGAACGTCCCTCTACTACCTTGAAGCCATCGTAAGTGACACCGCTTAGCGCCTGCCGCAGAGCGTACTCTTTCACGTCTGTCACCCAGGATACAAGCTCGTCCGCTTTTGCGAGAACAGCGGCGATTTCGATATTGTCAAGTGTGGCAGGAGGTTCAAAGTCGTAGTGGGTGAGTTCAAGATTAAATTCTGCGCGCTTGCGGCAATTGGATTTTGCCTTGCAGAAACGGCAATGGTCGCCCGCTTTAAACTCACCCTCGCCCTTGATAGCAAGCAGTGCTGTCGGAGCAAGAACTTCGTCTGCCCAGCGGAGCAAATCCTCTTTTGAGATAGTGTGTTCGCTGATGTTATCCCGTCTTGGCTGAAAGATAGTCATACTCACCGTATTGATGTCGTAGATGCTGTCAAACAGTTCCAAAGCACCGAGAGCGTAAAGCATCATCTGAGGATTATTCTCTGCGGAAACAAGAATTCCAAGCCCGTACTTCATGTCAACTATTGTTAGCGTGCCGTCAGCTACGATTACACAGTCGCCCGTGCCAAAACCCTCCGGCACCCACCGTGAGAAATCCAGCCGTTGTTCTACAAGGACAACAGGGCCTTTGCAAACGGACTTTGTCTTTTCTACCTGTTCGGAAACGTACACGGCATATTCATTGGCGCAACGTTCCATCTCCTCGTTGTAGTAGGTTAGGTTTTCTGTGGGGTCGGTGGTTTCCATGCCGAGCAGGGCTTTTAGCTTGTGTTCGCATAGGGCGTGAGCGTCCGTGCCTTCCTGCGCATACTCGCTTGCGGTATCCGGCTGTTCGGAGCAGAGCTTCGCCGAGAGTGGACATTCAAGCCAGCGGTGACTTGATGATGCCGAGAGAATTGCGTGGTTATTCGGCATTTCCAAGCACCTCCACTTCTGCGAGAACTGCCGCATAATTTTCGGGTTTTACCGCCGACAGCTTGTCCGCACCGTGCTTGATGATGATTGCCTTAACCTCTGCTGTGAAGCCCGCGCGAGATTTCTCGGCACACACGGCTCTGACTTCCTCGAGAGTGAGCTGCTTCTTAAGCTGTTTCTGCGGCTCTGCTACCGAAACGGCTGTCTGCTCCTGTGCTTCATCTGAGGAAAAGAACTCGTAAAGCCTGCTTGCAATGTCACTTAATGATGACGCAGTATCCCGCAGGTCTGTGATAATCTGCTGTATCTCGCTTGTCCTGCCCATGTTGTTTCTCTCCTCTCATAGATTCTCTCTGCTGTTCAAGCTGAATCAAGTTTCTTGCCAGACGCTTTGACACTACGCTGATTGCTGTAAGCACGCCTATAAGCTCCTCGTCAGTTCCAGATTTGTTGATTTTGGACTCGTTCATTGAGGTTCCTCCTTTCCGAGGTGATATGTTGTTTTGCTGTCCTCAATACCCACTGGAGGAAGAACACCGAAGTGGTCCACAGTTCGAAAGAATATTTTCTCCGGCTGCATAACTGTAGCCGGAGAGAAAAATGCAATTGTTAGAGATAGTAATCCTTGAGCTTGTCCTGTAATTTTTCACGAATCTTTGCCCAGTGCCGCTTGAAAGTAGAGCGCGCCATACCCATAATTTCGGCGGACTCACGCTCGGAGTGGTACATCATAAGCTCGCAGATGCGTTTGCCTTCCGGGTCAAGACGGTCGAGTTCCTCGTACAAAGTTTCGAGCAGTTCCTTCTGAATAATGATTGATTCGATGGTCGGCGAATTGTCTGTCAGAGTATCGCCAAGTGTGAGATTGTCATCTTCGCCACCAATAACGGTTTCGAGGGAAACCTTTTTGCCGGAAGTATAGAACGGGCAGCCAGGGCACACACCGTCACATTTCCACAACTGAGCCTTGGTGCAGCAGCACTCGCCGTTCTTCTGGGCGTGGTATCTGGTGTTCCAGATGGGACGATAATACGCTCGATAAAGTTCCTCGCTAACTTCGACGAGTTCTCCATTGACAGGGATAAAGTACTTCTTTGCTTCGTTTGACATGAAAATTTCCTCCGTTCGATTTGCTTGGAACGAAGGAAACTCAAATGGTCAGCTGTAAATGGGCATAGAAATCCTACCACAGTCCCCACGGAGCTTTCTCCGTTCCGGTCTGCAGCTTTCCGCTCAAAAGTCAGCTGATTATATTTACTTGTGTCATCAAGCATCGTTGAGCCACCGGAGATCAGCCAGTGCGGTGCTTGACGGTGAGCAGCCGATGGTTTTCACAACCGACTGTAACTTAATTATACAAGGTGAAACAGCATTTGACACGGACACAAAATGTCCGCTTTTTTGGGGGAGGGAACACAAAAAGCCCTCTCAAAACGAGCGTTATGGCTCATCGGAGAGGGTACAAGACAACTATGAGTGGTATAATCAACTCATTTTGCCGGACACACCGTGTCCGCCAAGAGGAAAAATGTTTTGAAATTTTTGTGACACAAGCTTGTGTCCATTTTATTGGACGGTGTATGAAGTAGGATAAAAGCGACTTGAAGCACATCACTAAATATCGCAAATATCACAAAATAGCGAAAAAAGCAAAAAAAGATATCCAAACGGCTTGAAAAAGACACAAATATCTGCTATAATATAAATGCAAAACTACGCAAACATACGAAGACGGGGTGTGCAAATATGACTAATTTAATTAATGAGAACTATATCAGTATTGAAGATGCAGCGTTGTTTCTTAACATCAAGCCTGTTACTTTGCGTAAATGGATAAAGGATAAAAATGTGCCCGCTCACAAAATCGGCAAACAGTGGAAGTTCAAACGCTCTGAACTGGAAGAATGGGTAAAAAGCGGAAAGAGCGCAATGGAATAATTCCGCAAATATACATACGGAAGGATATGGATTATGTCGGTAAATATAAAGTGTGTTGACTTGTTTTGCGGATGCGGAGGAATGTCGCTTGGATTTGAGAAATCAGGCTTTAATATAGTTGCGGGCATTGATAACTGGAAAGCAGCAATTCAAGTCTATGAAAAGAATTTTAACCACCCTATTATTGAAAAGGATCTAATGGATGTAAAAGGTTCTGCCGAATTAATAGCAGGATACACCCCCGATTTAATTATAGGTGGACCTCCGTGTCAGGACTTTTCAACTGCAGGTTTCCAAGACGAAAGTCGTGGTAGGGCAATTCTCTCAATTTGCTATTCACAAATTGTCAGTGTCGTACGTCCTAAGTACTTTGTTATGGAAAACGTAGCGACAATACGCAACACGAAATCTTTCCAGAGCGCCATTGCAAATTTTCGTGCAGCTGGTTATGGACTAACGCAAATGGTTCTGGATGCTGCATACTGTGGAGTTCCACAGACGAGAAAAAGAATGTTTGTTGTAGGCGCACTTGGAGCTTCTGATGGTTTCCTGGACGAAGAACTTAAGCGTAATCTGGCACAAAGGCCAATGAGCATACACGACTATCTTGGCGATTCACTCGGAATAGATTATTATTTCCGCGTTCCAACTAATTACAATCGTCGTGGTGTTTTTAGTGTGTATGAACCCTCTATGACTATCCGGGCAGTTGACCGTCCAATTCCCAAAGGATATAAGGGGCACCCCAATGACCCTGTTCCGATTGCAGAAGTGCGTTGTCTAACCCCGAAAGAACGAAGCTATATACAGACATTCCCTGAAAATTTCCAATTTGTAGGTGGAAAATCTGATATTAACTCCATGATTGGGAACGCTGTACCAGTCAATTTAGCGAAGTACGTAGGTGAAGCACTTATGAAATACATAACGTCAAAAGAAAGTAGAGAAAAAGATGAGAGTAATTGATTTGTTTGCAGGTTGTGGAGGTATGTCTTTGGGTTTCGAGAACGCGGGCTTCGATGTTGTCGCAGCATTTGACAACTGGGATGCCGCGATAACGATTTATGAAAGCAACTTCTCTCATCCAATTTATAAAAAGGATTTGGGCACAGATGATGTTATACAGCAAATATCTAATTTACATCCCGATCTCATTATGGGAGGTCCCCCGTGCCAAGACTATTCTATAGCGGGAAAACGAGAATTGGGGAAACGAGCAAACCTTACAATTAGGTTTGCTGAAATCGTAAGTACAGTAAAGCCCATGTGGGTGGTATTTGAAAATGTCTATAATATTGAACGCTTTTCAACCGTTACAGTACTTAAGCAAAAGCTATCGGACGCAGGGTATGGCATTACAACACGGGTTTTGGATGCAAGTCGCTGTGGTGTGCCACAAAAGCGTCAAAGATTTTTCCTGATTGGAAAACTTGGCGAAAAAGATGGTTTTCTTGATGAAGTGCTTACTTCAAACTTGTCAAATAAGCAGATGACAGTGCGCGACTACCTTGGAGACACCTTGAAAACGGAATTTTACTATATGCATCCGAGAAGTTACAATCGGCGGGCTGTATTTTCAGTAGATGAACCCGCAGCAACAATTCGCGGTATTAACAGACCCATCCCGGAGAATTACAAGAGACACCATGCGGATAAGGCAGACATATGTGACGGTGTTCGTGCTTTAACTACACGCGAACGTGGGTACATTCAAACTTTTCCTGATACATTCGAGTTACCTGGCGCAAAAACTGATGTGGAACTTGCTATTGGAAATGCTGTCCCACCTGCTCTTGCCAAGTACGTAGCAAATTGTGTTAAGCAGTACTATTCTGAATAGAATGAAAGAGGTGTATATATGTCATATTTCAACGAAATAACTGACTATGCTACATATTCTGGGAATGAGGCTGATTTCCATTTCACCTATAATGCAAACAGTGGTGGTGGTCAGGCTTTCTTGGGTGGCCGTTTTTATGACGAAAATGGTCAGCTGACTTCTCCAGAAACTTTGAATGGAAAGATTGCGATTTTTAAATATATCTTTAAATCCAAAGCGGGTGAGGAGCTTTCTGTCATCATTAATGATGACAAGGCAAAATATCAGATAAAGCCGCGAGGTAACGGTTCGACATCAATGAAACTTGGTATCGGGACTGACCGTATAGCTCCAAGCAAAGTTGTATCATCATTTATGATGCTACCACCTACCTGCGGTGTTAAAACGCCGAACAACCTGCAATTATCCATATTAAGCACGAACAATTACTGGCTTCAGTCAATGTGGCTTGAATGCAATACGAGTACTGGCGCAGAAAACGAAGTTGTTTTCACTGTCAAAGATTGCATTTTTGGTGGTGGTGTAAGTAAGGAGTCCATAGATCGCACAGGGCGTTATTTCAAATTAAATATTGAGAAGCGAATGGCGGATATCATCACCTTATCCAATTATACGGATATTTATAGTGGAGAAATCACACAGGTAATCAAACTCTTCTCTGATGTTTATCAAGGTCTCCACGCCTTTAATTACGAGGAGTGTACCGAAGCAACAAAAACTCTAATGGAGTTGCTTGCACAGCAATTCCCCGATGTTTATTCTGGCATTACTGATCCTGTGCCTGTATTGCTTGATATTGCGATGCGGAAACATTGTGAAGGTACCGAAAATACTGAGAATTTGGCTGATAATGAGAGCGTTTTTAGGGACTGGTTATCCCATCTCACAAAGGCAAACGGCGAACTGTATTCTGAAAGCACCCAGAACCAGTATGTTGGTGCGCTGAAAGCAGTTGCCACTCAGTTCACAGATGCCATAGCTCCTTTCACTTCTGTTTTTGAAATTGCAGACGCAGAGCATTTTGAAAAGGCTGTTGTTGCCATCAAATCTGATGACACATACGAAGAATTTAACCGTAGCCGTGGTAACGGTTCCTTGTCTGCGGGTATAGATCTCTACAAACGGTTTTTACTTGAGTGTGACAATACGAGCAATATGTTCTCGCCAGAATGGTTCCGTGAAAAGGCAGCAGAATATCCTACGCTTGACGAGGAAGCGAATCAGCTTTTGGCAGATTTTCAGTCAAAGTTTGCCCCAGATTATTTAGCTTCCCTGTCTGGGATTGAGATGCTGAATACGATTTTCCTTAACTCTTCTAACGCAGAAAATGTGTGCCACGTATTGGAATTTGGTCCCAGGATCAAGGATATCTTCGGCAGCATCAAAGGAGGAAATGCATACAAGTACGGTCTGTACTATTCCACCCAGGGCACGTGGATGACAGGTTCTCACCAAAAACCTCGTCAGCTGACCGAAGAAGAAGCTGTTGAGGTGGGAACAGAATTAAGAAACCATCTTGTGGCGGGAGCCAATGCAATCAAAGAATACGGCCCGTTGTCAACTCTTGAAGATTACAAAAGGCTTCACAGAATCCTGCATGAGGTGACCGAAGGTGATATTGAGAGAGTCTGGTTCCTAAAATATTACCAGATGCTCTATCCTGAACTTTTTGCTACAAACTATAGTGATTATGCCCAGAGAACTGTGTTGGGTGCAATCGGTGAAGAAAAGGAAAAATACCCGTTTGTTTGTATGGGCCAAATTCGCCTTTATGCAAATAAGTGTGGTATATCCAATGTAATGTTCAACAAGATTTTCTGGGATTATTATTCGGATGAAGCCACCACAACCAAAAACGAACCCACACAGGATATCTGTTACAACACTGGCTATCTAAGCGATTATCCCCGAAACCGCATTCTCTTTGGTGCTCCCGGCACAGGGAAAAGCTTCACACTGAACCTCGAGAAGGATGCCCTGCTCGCTGAAGGCGGAGAGTACGAACGAGTGACATTTCATCCAGATTATTCGTACGCCCATTTTGTCGGCACATATAAGCCGGTACCTTGCGGAGATACTATAACATATTCCTATGTACCTGGACCGTTTATGCGCACCTATGTAAAAGCTCTAAAAAACAGCAGAACAGATACACCCAAGCCTTTTCTGCTCATGATTGAAGAAATCAACAGGGCAAATGTAGCTGCTGTCTTCGGCGACGTGTTCCAGTTGTTAGACCGCGGGAACGATAATACCAGCGAGTATCCGATTCAGGCATCAGAGGACATCAAAAAGTATTTGGCAAGCGAACTCGGCGGCAACCCAAACGATTACTCCGAAATTCGCATCCCAGACAATATGTTTATCTGGGCTACCATGAACAGTGCTGATCAGGGTGTATTTCCGATGGATACTGCTTTCAAACGCAGGTGGGATTTTACCTACCTTGGTATTGATGACAGCGAAGCCGGAATCGTCGGCAAAAAGGTCATTCTCGGACAAGGCGATTATCGTCGTGTTGTTGAATGGAACGCACTACGCAAAGCTATCAACAATGAACTGCTTACCTACAAAGTTAATGAGGATAAGTTGATGGGTCCGTATTTCATTTCCAAGAAGAATCTGCCAGAGGGCAATGAAATTGATGCGGTTTCATTTACTCGCATATTCAAGAATAAGGTTCTTATGTACTTATTTGATGATGCCGCGAAACAAAAGCGTCCGTCACTGTTTGCAGGATGCAGAGATGAAAACAAAAACCTTTACTCCCAGATTTGCAGAGAATTTGACAATAAAGGTGTGTATATCTTCTGTGAAGCAATTAGCAACCAGTTTATTGATAATGTCCCAGAGGATGATGGAGAATGATTTCTGTATTTTTACGAGAAAAAAAACGCTATACCCAGGGAGACCTGGTTAAAGAGTTTCATTGCTCTGAGGAAAAGACTGTCCGCATTCTGAAGCGCCTGAAGGAATATGGTGTACTGAAAGCCGTAAAAGCAAATGACGCACAGAAGGAACTTACCGATCTGTTAGATGAGGACATAGAAATCGCCGATATTGAAGTCGGCGAAAACGAATATCTGTATGTGTTCACTTTTGTTGGTGTTATTACCATTGAGGGACGTGTGCTGAAATGCTATCCGAAATATCTGCTCAACGCCACGGCACCCAAAGCAGAACTGAAACTGGTGCTGAAGGTTCTGGAAAAATATAATTCCAAGGAGCAGATCATTCGTATGTACAACGATACGAGTGACAGCAGCGCATTTAATATGTTAGCTGTTATGCTGTTCCTCCTACAGGATTATTTCGAGTATGGTGCATATACCAACACACAGAATATCATAGAATCCAATGGGTCCGGCGATATTCTCTGGGACAAAACCATCAACGAAACATTCACGCTCTTAAGCAACAACCGACCGTATTACCCAGAATTGCTGACCATGAAGCGCGTAAATGATGATTTCGATTTCTTCAAGCGCCTGCACGAATGTATCCTCACCCGTTGCACCGAAGAATTACGTGATGCGGACTTGTTGGATTTGTTTGATATCATGGGTGTAGACATTTCCGACGAGCAGATTGAGGACTTCGGTGACAAGGAATATATTTTGGATCGCATTATCAAGGAACTCAATGTCCAATTCAGCACCCGAAAACAGCTTCTGTTAAAAACCTTGTATGCATACATAGCGAACAGTAATACACTGGACGATTTGGACTGCTTCAGTATGTTTGGGACGAACAGCTTTAACTTGGTATGGGAGAAAGTCTGCGCTGAGGTAATGGACAATCAGCTGCAGAAGCCCATTGGCGGTCTGCAGTTACCCGTGCCATTGGCAGAACAATACCATGATATGCGGCATAAGAAACTTATTGATTTGATTGATAAACCGCAGTGGAGTGGAATTGCGCCAAGCGGCGAACCGTATGCAAAGCAAGCCGAGGACACTCTTATTCCAGACCTTGTTTCAATTGTTAATGTCGATGGGAATTACCAGTTTATCATTTTCGATGCCAAGTATTACAACATCCAATTGGAACATAACAAAAAACTGCGTGGTCAGCCTGGTATCGAATCCGTCACCAAGCAATATTTGTACCAGTTGGCATATCAACCTTTTGTGGTGGCGCACCAGATCAGCACCGTGAATAACTGCTTTCTTATGCCGACAGCTTCTGCAGAAATAGTCAAGAAAGGAACTGTATCTCTCGCTATGTTAAGTAACCTGGGATTGCAGGATATTCAAGTGCGGTTATTGCCCGCAGAAACAATGTACCGCCATTACATTGAAAACACAAAGATGGATATACGGGAACTGAATCTATAGTTAATAAGCAAGGAGGGATTTCTCGTGGCTGACCGTTCTTTTAAAGAATACATCGGCAGAAGATTTTATGATCAGTTCTTCAATGCCATAAAGTCATATGTCATACAAAACCGTCATAATATCGAACTGCGTTCCCGTTCGGTCAGCAGTGTCGATTACGCAGAACTCTCCGATTTTGAAATAAAATCTGTGGGAATTGATGACAGAGATGGGATGGGCATCGCTTTCGATATTCTTGTAGAAGCAGAAGTCTGTGTGAAAGAACATCATCACCATCGAGATGTTGATGATGACACCTGCTTTCCGTGGTTTATCATTTCTTGCACAGCAGATTTGTCTAAAAATTTGGATGACCTATATATTCAAAGTGTCGACCAGTACACTCAAAAGAACAAGCATAATAAGCCCTTGTCCGATTCTCTTGTCCCCATCAGCTATAAAATCGACCTTGAGAAAATCGCCACAGACTTTTTAAGAAGACACTACCCAGAGGCTTTGCAGGCCCCTATTGCCGTTGACCCTAAAATTCTTGCTGATAGGTTAGGTCTTACGGTAATAATTCATGAACTGACAAAGGATTTTTCAGTTTTTGGTCAAATCTTCTTTTCTGATTGTGATACTGAAGTGTACAACTCCAACACTGGTGAAATGGAGACTATTCATTTTCCAGCAAAGACAATTGCAGTCGATCCCAGGGCATTTTTCTTACGAAATCTGGGTTCTGTTAACAATACCATCGTACATGAATGCATTCACTGGGATCAGCACAGAAAGGCCTTTGAACTTGAGCGCCTATATAATCAAGAGGCGGCGCTAATAAAATGCTTGGTTGTCGGTGGTTCAAAGGGTTCATCCAATCGTTCTGCTGCTGACTGGATGGAATGGCAAGCGAACTCATTGGCACCCCGTATCCAAATGCCGCTTGATTCATTTAAAATAAAGGCAGCGGAGTATATTCGAACATTTCAACGAGAAATGAATTCACCCCACGTTGTTGATGTGATGGAGAGAGTCATTGATGCTCTTGCTTCGTATTTTGTCGTTTCACGCCAAGCAGCAAAAATGCGTATGGTGGATGCTGGATATGAAGAAGCAATTGGTGCTTTCACATATATTGACGGCAGATATGTTAAACCGCACGCTTTCAAAAAAGGTAGTTTACAAAAAGACCAGACATACTGTATTAGTGCGAACGATGCTCTACTCATTAGTTTCAGCGATTTACGCTTTTCGAAGCAATCTCAAAAGGGAACTTACATATATGTTGATTCCCATATGTGCTTAAACGACCCAAAATATATCACTAGAGATAAGCACGGCACCGTACAAATGACCGAATATGGACGCTTACATATAGATGAATGCTGTCTTGTTTTTTCATTGAAGGTCAAGGCAACAAATGAATACGGTGAGGAGTTTTACAAGGAATGTGTTCTTTGCCGAGATGTTGATTCGGGCATTATGTTTCAGACAACCTTTGCCAAAGAGGCCAGTGCTGATGTCATGGAAAAAGCTGACACTATTCTTGCTCGTGAAACTGAGATTCAACGCGTGTTACAGAATTCGCCAGCAACATTTGGAGATGCGCTCATATATCTTATGGATTGGTCTGAGATTTCAGTTGAATCACTGGCAGAAAATGCCTTAATATCCGCGAAAATGGTTCAGCGTATGCGTAATGATTTAACTTACCCTAAGAATATTGATAGCGTTGTTGCAATTTGCATTGGTATGCATTTGCCGCCGGAATTGAGCAATGCTTTAATTGACAAATCGGGCTTTACTTTGCGTTTAGCACAAAATAAAGCGCACATACTCTACTATTTTTTTCTCAATCATTACTATACCCACTCTATTCGTGAATGTAACGATATGTTAGTGGCAAAAGGTTTGCCAGTGATGACCGGTACCGAATAGTAAATTAATAACTCGGCTGATGGTGTTTGGTCTCTGTCGACCTAAGGCTCTCTAACAGAAACAGAAGAATAGATTTCAAACTGAATCCGAAGAAAACAGAAGACAATATACAAACTCCATATATGCTGTTAATGAAATGCTGATAGCACATGGTGTTCCCCCCTATCGGTAGCGGAGGGCAAGAATAACAAGGAAGGAAAAAATATGCCGAACATTGACGATAAAATCAGAACAATTGATAGTGTAATCTGCCGTCATATTGCGAGCGCAGATTTTTCTCCTCGCGGTGCTGTGGCACAGGATATTCTTTCGCAACTCCGGAATTTTCTGGAACATATAATGCTGAAATTTTATGCTAATGGAAATGATATTAACAACACTTACGATAACATTTGCGAGGCGATAAAGTTTGTTCAAACTCGTGGTGATTTGAAGGTGCTGTATAAATTTCATGATTATCTTCAGATTGTAGCATCCCACTACACACTTGATGAGGAAAATTCCGAAAGGTTGATGCTAAAGTATTATCAGAATTTGCTTGATATTAAAAATCTTCTTCACGACAGATTCGGTATGGATGTTCTTGCAAATCTTGACGATTTCCCGCTCCATATAGACGAGACGCTGCAGGAGTATTACGAAAAGATAGCCCAAAAAATATGCAGATATGATATTCGTAATGCTGTAGATTCAGACAAGTATTACATTCAGAAAATCAAACCATTCTTTGTAAATCATCATATTTATTATGAAGTGACCTTCACACCTGCAAATGATTACGCTAGCAAATCCAACAGGGTAATTGCCTTTACCAGAATTAGAATTACAGATTATTATGCAGCAAGGTTTTCACTTGCAAATGAAAGCATTGAGATTCTCGGCAAGACTATGCCTATACTTATTATTACTGGGTGGGAAGTCGCAATACGCGACTGTGAATATAAAAACTTCATTTCTATTCTTTGCGGCGAGCAAAGAACGGTCAGCTATAGAGAACAGCAGAATATTACTCGATATCTTACAGAGACCGGTTTCAGCCTTACAGATTTGATGAACTTCCCAGACTCTGCATTTAACGAAGTGAAGGATATTATTTGTACCGATGTTCGGAATCCAATATTTGTGCGTGCGCTGGAATTGAGTCGGAGTGTTATTGCAAGTCACAACCCCGGCGAAAATTTGCTCAGGTACTTCCTCTACCATATGAACAATAAGGTTATCAAGGCGCAACACCAGTTAAAATCCAACGATAAACTCTCAGGACTCTATTTAAGGAATGGGTGTATCCCGTTTGATACAATGCCGTTCATCAGCTCTCCAATAGATCACAACCCCCGACTAAGCGATTTATTTGGTTGCATACCAGCCGAAGGCAGAAAACATGAATTGCTTGCTAGATATGCCCGAAATAATACAGAAATTAACGGTCAGTTGTTCACTACCGTCAGTGAAATAGAGGGCTTTGGCAATGTTACAGAACTGGCAAAGAAATATAATGAAAAACTATGGCCTGGTCACTGGGATCACAGCAAGCTGGTCATAGAAAATGGGCAGATTTTCATTAACGGTTACAAAGATGATACTTGTTGGATCATAAACAAATTAAAGTGCCTATCATCATCGGGTATTCAGAATTATTCAAATTCTGTGGATGCTTGGCTTGATAGTACAAACTCTGGTGTGGACTGTGATGAGAAAAAGGCAGCTCTAAGGCAAATGTATGAGAATTCAAAGGTTGCTCTTATATACGGCTCCGCTGGTACTGGGAAATCGACTTTGATTAATCATGTTGCTCACTTCTTGGCTAACAAGAGAAAACTATTTCTATGCCAGACAAATCCGGCCGTCGATAACTTGAAGCGTAAGGTTACTGCAGCCAATTGCACATTTCTGACGATTTCAAAATTCTTATGGCGCGAAGCTGTGCCGACTGATTACGACCTGTTAGTTATTGACGAATCTAGCACTGTAAGCAACGACGATATGCGTAAAGTTCTGGTAAAAGCGAATTTTCAGCTTTTGCTTTTGGTTGGAGATACATATCAGATTAGTTCGATACGATTCGGCAATTGGTTTAGTGTTGCGAGAAAATTTGTTCCGGAAACTTCTGTGTTTGAGTTGACAATTCCATATAGGAGCAATGACAATAATCTGAAATTGCTCTGGGAGCGGGTCAGAAACATGGATGATACCATTCTGGAACTGATTGCCCGGCAGGAGTATTCCATCACGCTGGATGCGTCCATTTTTGATAATGCAGAGGACGATGAAATTATTTTATGTCTGAATTATGATGGACTGTACGGCATAAACAACATCAATCGTTTTCTTCAAGAAAGCAATCCCAATGTTGCGGTTCAGTGGGGGATCCAACAGTATAAAATCGGCGACCCGATTTTATTTAATGAATCTGACAGATTTTCACCTGTAATTTACAACAATATGAAGGGAAAAATTGTCGGCATAGAAGTTGTAAATCCTGATGATGCTGCGGGCTACATTCAGTTTGATATAGAACTCACAAAAGTCATAAACGGTATGGATGCCTTGATGCAAGACTTTGAATTATTGGAAAACTCGCAGCGCGGAAATTCTGTAATACGCTTTAAGGTGTACAAAACAAGAAGCACAGATGAAGATGATGAACGAAGTTCAAGAGCTGTTGTTCCATTCCAAGTGGCATATGCAGTATCAATACACAAAGCACAAGGACTGGAGTTTCGGTCTGTCAAAATTGTCATTACTGACGAAGTTGATGAGCTTATTACACATAATATTTTCTACACGGCTATAACAAGGGCTCAGAGCAAACTAAGAATTTATTGGACACCAGAAGTGGAAAATAAAGTTCTTACGAGCATTCAACCGAGAAGCATAAACAAGGATGTTGGTTTGCTAAGGCGGTACATTCGATAACACGGGAGATAGATTATACCAAGAAAGATAACAATAAGGTTGTTCCTTATGGATGGAAATCAGAATTGTCGAATAGAATGTTTGCAGACAAACTTGAAACTAATTAACGATAGATAAACCTTTTAACAAAAGGTCTGTGCCGTGTGTAAATTGTATCAAAGTAGGTCACTACTTTCATCACGCTCTCTACCCATGTGTTGGTAGAGATACAGAATCCCTCTTGGAATGCTTTCTGAGAGGGATTTTCGTTTGTATTCGGCTCTATCTCTTATAGATGTTAAATGAATGCTTGTTCGTGTTTTCCCTGGAGTATATATGAGAGTATGGGTGTCAGCATGGGTGTCAGAATAGTAGAGGTTATCGCGGCATAGGCAGGAATTTTCTTCCCACGCTTCGGGTCAATGAGTATTCACAGCCGCATAATAATTCAGATGGTATCGTGACCGTTACCTCTACCTTTGTGTCGTAGACTACCACGCTTTTCACATACTGACCTATGAATTTCTTGCATTCAGCTATATTTCTTTCATAGATGTATATGGATAGCTCGCTTATGCGTTCGGTCAGTTCTGCGGTGGATATATCTATATCAGTTTCTGTGGTGCTGAGCGCTTTCTGACGTTTGATACATGAATATTCATCGGATTTGAGCTGAGATAATATTTCTTTACAGTCGTCCTCTGCAATTCCGTCAGCTATTGCATTCAGAATGTTCTTGCGGCGTGTCTTTATGCGTTCCAGTTTCATAGTCAGGTCTGCTAATTCCTTTATCACGCTTGTATTGTGCTGTACTGCCTGTTCCTTGATTTCGGCTATGATATCGGGTATATAGTCCTCATTGAATATGTTCTGTTCCAGCACCTGTAATACATATTCTTCAATCCTATCATGCCGGATTTCCTTGTTGGCACATTCCGTTGACTGCTTATGCTGACAGCGATAGGAGCAGTATGTATAGCCCTTTCCGTTCATGCGCCTGTTTCCAGTCATGATAGCACCGCAGTGACCGCACCGTATCATTCCGCTTAGCAGATATGTAGTTTTCGCTGTATTTGCTCCCGGTGACAGCTTATGCTTTGCCATTATTTCAGCGGCTTTGTCGTAGATTTCCTCGCTGATTATTGCAGGTACTCCGTCAGGGATACATATTACTTCATCTTCCGGTTTGGCTCTGTGACGATTGTGCTTTCCGTCCCATTGATTATAGACGTAATACCCGGCATATTTCTTGTTGCGGAGTATACTGTACAGCGAGTTCTTTGCGAATTCGTTGCCATATTTGGTCACATAGCCGCATTCATTCAGATGTGCTATTATGGTGTTATATCCGTAGCCTGACGTGTACATATCGAATATCTTACGGACAATTATTGCTTCATTTTCATTTATGATGAGTTTCTTTGAATCCGGGTCTACATCATACCCCAGAGGAGCAATACCGCCGTTGTGCAGACATTTCTTCGCTCTTACCTTGAATCCTTTCATGACCTCTCTGCCGAGATTACTGCTGTAATACTGCGCCAGTAATTCAAACATACCCTCCATCAGTTCGCCCTCTGGTGTGTCGTCAGTTGGCTCTAGTACTGATATTACTCGTACTCCATTCTTATCGAGAATAGCTTTAGCTACCGTACTATCCAGCCTGTTTCTTGCGAATCTGTCGTACTTATGGACTATTACGACACTGAATCCGCCGTCCTTGCTGTCCTCTATCATCTGATTGAATCTGTCACGCTTTGCCGTTGTAGTAGCTGATTTTGCACGGTCGATGTACTCCGCAATGATGGTATATCCGTTCTCCCTGGCATACTTGCGGATAGCTTCTTCCTGCGCTTCAATTGAGGTTTCATGCTGCATATCTGAGCTGAATCTTGCATACAGCACGGCATTTTTGTTTTCGTTCATGGTGTTTATCCTCCTGATATATTTTAGGGTCTATCCCAGAGGATAATATATGTTTACGGTCTTTGCGATTACGCATACAGGAAACGGCTGTCACTCTCAGAGTGACAGCCGCATTGTCCTTGCTCACAATTACCTGTTCGACTATGTTCCTTATGAATAGCCGACATTCCGGGGTTCTCCCTGACATGATGAATGCCGGGAGAATATTCAGCGCCTTGTTCAGTTGTTCTTCCGTGACTGATACGGATTTCTTCTGTTCCAGTTCGCTGATTTTGCTTTCTACTGTACTTTTATCCTGTTCCAGTTTTTTCAGCCTGTCGATTACTGACTCTATCTGACCGCCTGTTTCCAGGGCATTCAGCAGGTTTTCCTGCTTGGTTTTGATGTCCTTTAGCCTACGAGAGTACTCACTGATATCATCGCTTATACCTGTAATACGCTTTGCGCTGAGTTCCCGGAGAATATTCAGCAGTACCGGAATATTATCCTTACAGAGCAGGTATTTCTTCACCATAGTAATGACGAATTCGTCCAGTTTATCGCTGTTTATCTCATGGTTCTCGCATTTCTCTCCCGGCTTATGTCCACAGCGGTACACATGGGTCACTATGCCTTTTCCGTTCTTCTTTGCACAGCCGCTCATCATACAGCCGCAGTGACCGCACCTGACTAATCCGCTCAGCATATAATTATGCTTGGCTGTATTTGCTCCGGAGTTGCGTTTGTTGTATTCCATTAGCTTTGCCGCCTTGTCGAATACCGCCTTAGAGATAATAGCAGGGACGCCGTTCTCTATGCGGACTATCTCGTTATCCGGCTTTCTGGCATGGCTGTTTTTCTTTCCGGCACGCTTGTTGAATACATATACGCCCATGTACTTCTCATTATGGAGAATGTCATACAGGGAGTTCTTGCCGAATTTTCTCTGTTTCTTCGTTGTATACCCCAGTTCGTTCAGCTTATGGCATATATCACCGTAGCTGTTGCCGCTGACGTACATATCGAATATCAGCCGGACAGCCTTTGCTTCTTCCTCGTTTATTTTCAGCGTTCCGGTGGACAATTCTACATCATAGCCCAGGGGAGCAATGCCGCCGTTGTGCTTGGCTCTCTTGGCGTTCACCATCTTGCCCTTGACGAGTTCGTTAGCGAGGTTCTTACTGTATCCATCTGCCGCCGCTACTCCGAGAGCCTTAATTATGATACCAGACATTGTACTATCATCGTAATACTCCGTAGCAGATATGTACTTTACGCCGTTCTCGTCCAGCTTGTTTTCACTGATGTAGAAATCCTTTACGTTCCTTGCGAATCTGTCGATTTTGCTTGTAATGACATACTGGAATTCTCCGTTCCTGCTGTCCAGTATCATCTGGTTGAATCTGTCACGTCTTGCAGTTGTAGTTCCTGATTTTGCACGGTCGATATATTCAGCGATGATTTCATAGCCGTTATTGAGCGCATACCTTGTGACGATATCCCGCTGTGCTTCTATTGAGGTTTCATGCTGTAAATGAGAACTGTATCTGCCGTAGAATACAGCTTTTTTCAGAGTGCTTTCTGACATCGTTTTTCCTTTCCATATACAGATGAGGGATAAGCTGAGCGGCTTATCCCTCTTGATTTTTTATAGCTTCTTTATCAGCTTGTCGCTGATGGTCACTGACTATAATTGGAATGTTATGTAGTCGGCTTCTGTCAATTATTATGTTGGGTCAGTATTTTATATTTATCCTGCTAATATAAATTTTGCAGCTTAAAGCATTGGCACTGCTGTAAAAAAAGTCAATGGGACGGTAATAATACACCAAACGCTTAATATATAAGCATAGTACACTTCACCAACATGTTTTTTAAATAATAAATGATAAATGATCGAGACAAGAATTACAGCAGGCAAGAATAACGGAAGTAAGCTAAGCATCATTCCAAAATAAGTTTCAAAATCAAATTCATATTCAATAGCAAGCAGCAATTTTAAAACACCAATCCAAATCGCGGCGGCAGCTATCGGCAGCAGGAAATACGCCGGCAGACTTTTTTGTTTCGGGGGAGAAAAGACTTTTTTTAGAACTATTTTGTATAACAGAATATTTATTAATATCTGTATCGCGTACAATATAAACAGCGTTAGCTGCTCTATGATATCAAAATTTATCCTAATACTTCGGAATAAATTAACTACAACAAAAGCAAGCTCAAATAGTCCATGCGACAAAAACATGTTTCCAAATACTATTGCAAAGTCTATTAGCAAATGCTTAAGAAAAGTTTTCATGAGAACCCTCACATATCAACAATTGGCTCACATAATATATTGAGACACGCCGATTGCGCTAAACGACATTATCGGCGTGGCAATCTAAGTATAGCTAAACACAGTTGGATTAATAATTTACCTTGGCGGAGAAATTTTCGGGCTTTTGCGGCTCGTCTTCTTTAAAGCCGTCAATTCGCCTTTGATTCCATTCGCCCCATTCCTTCGAATATGCGCTTTTAACGTCACAGTTAAGGATATAAATACTGTCCAGTCCAAGTTTTGTGTTGATATCAGACGCGGTAATTACTCTTACCTTGATCCAGTATGTAGTCCCGTTGTCTGTTTTTATAATGCTATCTGCAGTGTAAGCAGCCTCAATTGCTGTTCCATCCACTATTGAGCTATATAAATTCGATGCCGTGACATGACCGATTTCGGTCACCTCTCCGTCCATAAATTCAACAAGTTTCTCTATTTCAGGCATTAAATCAATGTTTTCTTTGTCATACTCGCTGAACATATCGAAAATTGCTTGGCAATCCTTCTCTTGCAAGAGCTCAAACACTTTGTTGAATGTTTCCACAGCATAATGCTGCAGGGTGTTGTTCGCGGCTTCCTCCAGATAATCCGAAACCGTATTCGACGCTTCCGAACCCATATCTGAAACCAAATCTGACGCATTTGACTTAAACTCCGAAACATAATCAGTAACGCTCTTTTCGCAGCCCGTAAGAAGAGATATTGATAAAATAAGAGAAATCAGCTTATGAATCCTTATATGCATAATTATACCCCTTCCATCATTTTGTGTCTATAAAATCCACTGTTTTTTACCGACAGGAACGATTTTGTTGTTCTTCGGGTTTATAGTACCGAAGTATGGCGTACCGCATCCACCTTGCACAGTGACATACTTTGAGATCACAAGAGTAGCCCTACTATTTTTTATACACTTCGTAAAATTGAAGTGTGATTACAGTATACCGCACATCCTGGCTTTTGTCAAATCGAAAGAGCGTAAAATCGAGGTGTCTTGCAGATTGATTTGTAATAATATCCCTGGGAGCAAAAGCATGCGTTTTTTGGCTATATAAAAATCAACTCGGAAAGAAGTCTTTGCCCATCGACCCGGCTGTGGTCATTTTTCATGGTTAAAAATTTCCATTTTCATCTAATTCGCAGTTGTGATTTTGCTATGTATATTTACCATATTTATTTATTGTGATAGATTAGATATTGTTGATAATCACGTTTTTGTTTTTCTTTTTGGTTTCCGTTTTGTCCGTTTACCCACGGACAGCGTTTTCCGGCGGATATCCGGGAGAAATGGGGCTGTGTTCCGTTGTCCGTGAATTTTAGATAAAAAAAGAACAGGTGAAATCCTGTTCTTTCTTCCAGTTATTTCGGCTTTTTGCCTGTCTTAGCAATGCCATAGATAGCAACAGCGGTAGTTACCCCTGCCGCTAATGCTTCAACTGTGGTCGCTATGGTTGCTGTTGCCGCCGCTAATGCGAGTATCATGCTCTCACCTCCGTATTATTCACTATGCAGTCAACTGTTACTGCTACTGCCAGTCCTGCGACTACTCCGGCTATGTACCATCCTACCATATTCCCACCTCCCTTCGGAACATAGATTTAGGCTATGTTCCTTAGTATTCCTCAGCCAGAAGCATTGTTTCGTGGTCGCCATCATCAATGACGTATATCTTGCCTGTGAATGTTTCCGGCATACGATACACATATGTCTTTTTGAACGGCTTGGGTTGTTCCTGCTCATGGACGATTCTCTGCTTGCCGTTCTCTTTGCTTAATCTGAATATTTGCAGATAATCCAGTTTGGTATTCTGCTTTTCACGGTCTATCAGCTCCCATAGTATCATGATTAGATACAGAGGAACGGAGCTTTCTATGCCGCTGGTTATGTAGCGGTTCTTGCTGTCGAACATATGGCTTCATCTCCTTTCATTTCTTTTGGCGCTATGGATTCAGGGAGTATGACCGTGATTGAGTATTCAGTAGCCGGGAGATAGAGAATGCTCAGGTAATCGTTCAGCTTCTTCACGTTCTCGACTGGCTCGGTTGAATAGTCAACGTGTATTCTCCTGATGTCCTCCACGTCCTGAATGTTTTCAGCTACCAGAATATAGCCGCCGTCAATGCCATGGGAATTATAGCAGCTATCGAGAATTCCGGCTACATCACAGAGCTGATTCAGCACATAGTTTGGAACTCGGTCTGCTAATGTCAATGCTTCTGCTTGGGTTCTGAGTTGGTACAGCATAAATGTCCTTTCAATAGAAAAACGCCCTGAATGTTTCATCAGGACGTTGTTTTCGTATTCTTCTTTCTGCGTTTGGGTTTTTCTTCTACCGGAATTTCAGCTATCGTTTCGGGAACCGATATATCTTCATCAGGCTTTACAGGCGCTATTTCTTTTGGCTTTGCCTTTTCTTCCTGATATGCTTTCAGTTCCTTGTAATCGAATGTAGCTAATGTCCAGTATCTGACCGCAGGACACAGAGGGTGATAGAATTTTCTGCCTTTCTGGTCTGCGATACAGTACAGCTTGCTGGCATACGGTTCGAGCATATCCAGGACTTTCTTCTGCATAGTCAGGACTGCTTTATTTCCGTCACCGCCTGTGCCTGTTGCGAAAATGATGATATCTGAACTCTCAGCGTACTGCTGTATGTAGCCCAGATTATCCTCGTCAATATCTGACGTACTGTGCTTGCCGCTCATGCTGGAAAACAGATTTACGATATTCACACTTCCGTAATTCAGTCGTTCCAGATTACGCAGTACGAACATGGTTGTGTGGTCTACCGTGACGGTATCTGCGGAACTCGGATAGAGCATTATGATTTCCGCTGACTTCTTTTCGCTGTTCCATTCCTTTCGGAGCAGGTAGCGATGTGTTTTGTCATCGCTGTAAATGGCTGTGGTCTGCATGGCTGTTGTTTCAGTAATCATGCGGGTTTACCTCCTTATGTTATTTAGGAGATAATATATACTTGTAATCTTTTTTGATACTGTTTTACGGTACAGCAACTAACAATTTATTAAATAAAGATACGCCGTAGATTTCTATGGCATAATTTCATTTAAGAAAGGTATGATTCCATGTCAAATAGTGACAAACGTTTAATATACAGCTTTATGCGAAATCTCTCCAAAAATCAGCTTCATGAGCTCAAAGAGTTTTTCCCTGTGGGTATCTGGAATAATAAGTCTAATGCTGAAAGGCGCGCTCTTGGTCGTAAGTTCAAGCAGGCTGTCCGGGAATGCCAGTTTAAGCGCATTACCAGCTTTGAGGTTAAGTCTAATCGGCATACTTACTATTTTATCTCTGAATGAGAAATCTCCTAACGTCTTTTGCGGCGTTAGGAGATTCTTATTTACTCTATTGTAATATCCATTCCATAGCTTCTGAGATCATCTGCAAGACTTTTTACATCATCAGTTGAAATCTTCCCGCCGTTGGTAAGAAGCAGCCTTGCCTGATCAACATTCATTCCCGTTCTATGATTGATCATATATGCCACAGCGTCTTTGTTCGCTCCGGTAAAAGGTAATAATGAAATAACCCCGGCTTTCATAGCGCCACTGTATTGCTGTGGAGTAATAGTAGCAAGACCACGTTCACGAAGAACAGTATTTGCATTCTGCTGACTCTTGATGACTTCCTTTGAATTAACCTTGTTTATTCCGTTTTTATCTTTTGTCTTGAGAACCAGCTGAACCTTACACATTGAATATAGAAGCTGAGTTAGCAAAGTGGTATTTTCAATCATTTTCTGTTCTTCGTCATTATACTCATACCAGTCTACTCTATGCTCTTCATCAACAATTTTTCTCATCTTTTCAAGATGATTGCTATAAATATTATTTACTTTCTTTAAAGAGTTATAATAGCTTTTTGCCGTTCTACAAAGCTCAGTTAAGTAATTGCATATCTTGTTTATCTGTTCTTCGGCTTTCTTCATCTGTGCCCACGCTTCATCAGCTTTTTCGGAAAGCTTGCAACCGGTAACATTGAATATTACACCACCTACAAGCAAACCAACTCCGAGGGTTGCACCTCCAAGAACCATCGTCCCGGCTCCGATACCAAGACCTCCAGCAGCAATAGAACCTCCACCAAGTGCTGCAAGAGTAGCATTTGTAGCAGCAGCACCACTCAGAGTTGCTATTGCAGTACCTGTGGAAGCAGTTCCAAATGTCATTACTGCTGCTGTTGTTGCTCCTCCAGCAGCTATTCCACCAAGCGTACCTGCAGCAGCTCCGCCTATTCCTCCAAGGACAACTCCGGCTCCAACAGAGACTTTACTCAGTTCTTCTGCATTGTACTCAGGCAGTTTAACATCATTTATATTTATACTCTTGAATTCCGGTCTGTTTTGAATTTTTTCAAATATATCAGAAAAAGTCTTAAACTGCTTCATTGTTTCCAATTCGTATTTTCCAAGAGAATCCATTGCAGAAGTCGTGCGTTTATTTTCAGTTTCAAAACGCTTTATATTGTCTTCATGTTGACTCTGTGCAGATTTCATAGTATCGTTGGCTTCCTTCATCTTCACGCCGCCGTGGATTCCAGAGCCAACTCCTGCGACTGCCGCAATTCCTGCGGCGATACCTAAAATAAGCGGTAATGGCATAACTAGTTCCTCCTGTTTTTCTTTAAATTCTCACAGGCTTCGTAATTCAGCCTGTAATATTCCTCTTTTGTCATGGCTTCGCTGAAAAACGCTTCGTAGCTTTCATCGACACGGCACAGAAGCGGTCTGGCGCTGTAAATGCTGCATTTGTTTCCGACAAGATACCTGCACGCTCCCGTACCGTCGTCAAGTTCGCTGTACAGCGGAGAAAGCCGTATATTCCGGCAGCATTCCCCGCACATATCGCATTTGAACATCACTCGAACCTCAGCACCGCAGACTTGTCGCGCATGAAGCTGTCGAAGCTGTCGTGAGTACTCTGCCAGGACATTTTTATACCCTGCTTATCAAACAGGGAATACAGCTTCGTGTTGAGCTCTCTTTCAGAACGCGCTGAGTCGAGATCATTCACAGCTTGAGAATACGCTTCAGTTTCCAGCTTAAAAGTATCAATGTCAATATCCATCAGTTTGGCGGCGTACTGCTCAAAATACACAGCCTGCTGCTTGTAATATGCGATATCCTGATCTATTGTCCTGATTGAATTAAGGAAGTCAACAAGCTTGTTGACCATCTTGCTTCTGTCAAGAAAATAAAGCAAGGTGCAGCTCATGACTCCGGTCACAAGAGTGCCGAAGAAAGTCTGAATTATACCGCCCACGACCGGAATAGCTCCGATGGGCGTAGCTGCGATCGCAGTACTTACGATACCTCCAACAACCACGCTTGCGCCAGTCGCCAGGACTTTTACTGCCACACGGAGCCTGTCACCGAAAAGGTAACCGTCCGGATTGATAAACAGTATTTTGGCTGCTTCAACAACAGACGCCCATGACTGGCGGATAATCTTAACGACATTCTTGGCAGTTGTAAAGAAGATATTGCATATCGATGTCGTTACGCTTGATATTGCACCGGATATCGTCCCTTCAAGGAACTTTGAGAACATTTCCTTATATTTTGTCTTAGCAGAATTAAAGCCGTTCCTAACGCCGTTGCCTATCGCTGTGAAGAAATCACCGAGGTCCATATCCCAGCCGGGGTGAACATCAAGCTTGACGAACTCATCTTTAATGGAAAACCATATCTCGGCAAATAGAAAGCCCACTGCCTGCCGCAGTCCCATTTGTACGCCGACCGTGCCAGCAGCTTTGGCAACGTCCTTTGCAAAGGCAGGACTGGTGTAGTATGCCTTTGCAAGCTTGGCTTCGTATGCTTTCCTTGCTTCCTTGTCCTTTTGTCGCATATTAGCCTTTTGTTCGTCTGTATATTCGTCCCCGTGCTTGTCGAGGAACTTATCCATGCTGTCAGCTTTTTTGGTTCTGTTAGTATGCGGATTGGTAGCTTGGAGGTTTTCTTCACTGTTGGCAAGATCAGTACCGCTTAATCCTGCGAGAACTCTGCCACGGTCATCGTGTATTTCTTTTGCCGAAACGACATGGTCAAGGTCGCTTTTTTCATTGAATGCTATTTTTTCCCCGGTATAGGAGTCGTACAGCTCTCCGCTTTTTTTCTGCGCGCTGACCTCCCTATTCTTGCTTATGTATCTGGAATCGCTGTGGTATTCGCTGGAATTGTACTCTCCCCGGTTATCATAAGCTGCCTTGTTTGCGGCGTTTTTGTACTGCATTTCAGGGTCTGACCCGATCTGACGAACATTATGTATTGTGTCAACATCGCCGCCGTGACGGTCTGTAACGAGAAAATCCAGACCGAACGATGTGATAAGGCTCTGGACAATTACCGATTCATACTGCTTGAAGATACTTGACAGGACATTTTCGTCCTGATCAGGTTCATATCCTTCTGCTGAGCGTATCGCATAATCACTCATGTTATTGCACCTCTGTTTCTTGATTTCAGTAATTTATTGACCGAGGGTCACAACGTAGTGAATTTACAGTGAATGCAGGTGGTATAGTCCTGCAGCAGTTCTGCCGGAACCCGTTCGTCGTTTACGAATGTGCAGTTTGAAACTGAGCTGATGTCCTCAAGCTCCAGAGCGTATAAACCCATGTCAACGCCAAACTCAAATGTGCAGTCAGAGATATTAAAATAGCCCATTATAAGCGCGTTGTTGAAATAAAATTTTACCTCTTCATATTCGTCGTCTTCGTCATCATGGTTCTTTATAAACTCAGGAACCTCTCTGCTTATAAAGCGGCAATTGCTGATAGTACCATCATAATCGGTGTCCGTCTCAAAAATCTCGGACATACAATTCGTAAATTCGCTGTTGGTTACTTCAAGCTCCTGATAGCTTCCATCCGCAAAATGATAGAGATTGTAGAGCTTGCAGTCCTTTATCTTCATCGAGCCGTTATCGCTGGTGATGAAACAGAACTCGTAATTTTTCCGCTTGGACACCCCAACGCCGCAGAAAATAATTTCGCAGTTGATGAATTCAAGCTCTCCGTCCTCTTCGATTTCCATACTGCTTCCGTTGCCGTTTTCACAGCAGTAGATCTTGCAGTTTTCAAATACCGCTCTGCCCTCGATGGTAAGCGATTCATCAAAATGTATCTCCTTGTCGGAGTACAGCATTTCCTCGTCTGCTTCAATAGTGTTTCTCATAATTATCCTCCTGTTACTTATACTGCCCGATCATCTTATTAAGCTCCGCCTTGTATTCCTCAACAAAATCATCAGGAGCTATGACCTTTACCCAGCTCCCCTGCGAGAGCAGATACATCATTATCCCGGTGCCGTAGACCTCCGCTTCGACAAGCGCCTTACCGCCGCTGATATCCAGCACCACTGCGGTCGGAAGCCTGTCCAGTATTGCCTGCAAGGACGGTCCGCTGAACTCGAACCGGATAATCCTGCATACGCCGGGGAACATGAACTGTATCTTCTTCCGGAGCGCTCCCTCGTCGAAATCCACGCCGTGCGGAAGCTCAAATTTCGTGCGGTGTTCGATAACTGATGTGATCCTGTCCACACGGAAATACACCGGAGAATAGCTCTCGTCCTCCGCCTTGTACGCGATGAGGTAGAAGTAATACTCGCTGAACATTATCGACGCGGGACGTATCGTGTGCGTTACCCGGTCACGGTTCATCTTGTAGTAGGTTATCGTTATCTCCGTGCGGGAGCGGATATCCCCGGCGAGCTTCCAAAGCATATCCACAACGCCCTCGGAGCAGTCGTGCCGTACCTCGCAGTAGTGGTACTTTTCCTTTGAAATAAGGCTGTCAAGCAGCGCCTTATCCCTGGTGGAAGTAAATCTGCGGAGCTTCCCGATTATCTCCAGTAACTCCGGCTTGCTGAATGCGCGGCTCCCTATCAGCACCTTTATCACCGCGAGAGTTTCGCTGTCCCGCAGGAAATCGTCTATCCGCAGCGTATAGCACTTTGCGCTTCTGTCGTAGACAAGCTCCGCGTGACCTGTCAGATCCCGGTTTTCCGCCAGAAAACAGCGTATCTCGCTGATATCCCGGGCAATGCTCTTGGCGGAAACTCCGTATTCGTTCGCAAGCTCCGTGACCGTTATCTTCTCGCCGCGCATTCCCCGCAGGAATATCGCAAGGCAGCGTTCGTTCTTTTCTGTGCTCATATACCCTCCACATTCAGCTCGTGTTTGCATTTTACTCCATTTTCCGAAATTATTCAACACATTTCACGAAACTGGGTAAATAATTATATGACCGCATTTCGGACATATCCTCACGGTTTTGCTTTTCAGCTTTGCTCCGCAGTTGGAGCAGAGCGGTATCATCGGCAGCAGCTTCATGCGAATCATCTCCATTTCTGATAACATTGTACCATTCCACAGGGACACGCCTTTGTCCGTATAAAATCTTTATGATATGCCAACATTACTAAATGTAAAGTTTCTGCATACTCAGTATATCACAACAATAGCTGTTTGTCAATACACCCTTTACTTTGAGTAAGTTCAGCAAAATCAGACAGTATGTTATACTTTTATTAAGGGGGCGGTCAGAATGGGAACTCTTGGCGAAAGACTACGCGATCTTCGCAGCAAAAACGGAATAACACAGGCGGAGCTTGCGGAAAAAATATTCGTGAGCGAAAGCTACATCGCGCTTATCGAACTGAACAAACGGAATCCCAGCACCGAAATTCTCGGGAAGCTGTGCGATCACTTCGGCGTTTCAACGGATTATCTGCTGACCGGGGAATCCTCCGAGGACGATATACTGCACGTCAAGGAGTGGCGGAAACTGGTTTCCGGGCGAACCGACCGTGAGATCACAAGCGCGCTGAAGCTGGTGCGCTCATTTTTCGAGAGCGTTGACGAAGCAAAATGACCTTTACCCGGACGGTTGTCTGTCCGGGTGATCCTGTATCATTATCATGAGGTGATACAGTTGACGGAAAAGGAACGTCTGATCTCAGAGCTTGCCGGGCTGCTTTCAGACCGGAGCGCTGACGATATCAAACGGATAATTCAGCTTGTGAAAGAATATATTTCGCTGGTTGACGAAAACAGAAATTCCCCCGAGAAATAATCGGGGGAAATTTCGTTATACTTTGGAAAGGAGTTCCGCTTTCTTCGCGTTGAATTCCTCGTCTGAGAGTATTCCGGCTTCCTTTAATGCGTTCAGCTTCTTGAGCTGTTCCAGCGGGTCGTCTGCGGGAGCGGCGGGCTTGGAAGTATCCTTGTTCAGCCTGCCGAGTATCTTGTTCTCGCGGAGGAGGTCGAGCAGCTCGCGGCATTTCTGCGCCTGACCGTATACCGAAACTCCGGTGAGCATTTCCACGCGGGTCATAAGCTCGTTGCCCTCGTCGTCCAGGTGGGTTATCTGAATGTTGTTTTCCTGCTCCAGGCTCTTGGTGTCGCTGCTGCTGGAAAGCAGGAATTCCGTGTTGCTGACCTGCCGCTTCACTATCTCGAACTTGACTACTCTGTCATACGGAATGGTGAACAGCTCGTCGCCGAACCATGAATTTTTGGTTTCCAGCTCCGGCTTGAAAATGAAGCTGTCCGGCATGATGTTGAATCCGAACGCGGTAGGATCCATTTTGCCGTTCGGCTTCTTCGGGAATCCCCCGAGGTACACCACCTGATACCTCGCGATACTGCCCTCGATGGGAGCTTTCGCTTCCGCCGCGAGCGCCTTGTGCTCGTCCATCTTTGCCTTTGCGTCCGCCATTCCCTCGCTCATCTTGGACTTTGCGTCCTTGAGCGCCGCGCCCGCCTTTTCGCCTGCCAGCGAAGCCTTGTCCTTTAACTGATCAAAAAATCCCATGATAATTACCTCCTGTCTGGGTTTGATACTCTGATTATAGCAAACCGAAAGGACAGGGGTACGTCCGTGTAAAATTATTCTGGGCGAGCCCTTAGGCAGGTGCGATTCATCTCGACCAGAATTGCTCACGACATGTGAGTAAAAGATGAACACCCCGGTTTCCGGGGTGTTTTTGTTATCTGATTATACTACGGAGGTAACAATGGCTGAACAGACAATGTCCCTTGAACGTGCAATGGAAAACGCCATCGTTTCTACGGAAATGGAAGGCTTTGTTGTTACAAGGGAACAGCGTGAACTTATGGTAAGGGTATTGAAAAAGGAAATCACCCTTGAAGAAGCCATCTCCATGCTCAGCAAGAAGTACAAGTGAATTGGTCTCCGGCGTTTCTTGTTGAATCAGATATGCAATTCATTTATAAAATAAACGTCCGGTCGCTCACACGACCGGACGCAATGATCATATAAGATTTTGAATATCCCTTCTGCTATAAAACATATGACGTACTTCCATGATGTTGCCAATAACAACATATAGAATAGTATAATTCTTTACATATATCCGATAGTAGGGATATTGTCTCTGTTTGCCTGAACGGACTTTTTCAAAGGCTTCCGGCATTTCAAGCCTGTCGTATATTGCTTTCTGCACCTCTGATATAAGGAGCTCCGCTGCTTGTGGATTTTGTAGCACATTCTGAATGTAGCTGGTACATTCGTAAAAGTTTTCTTCAAACTCCGGCAGGAAACGCAATTCATACTTTGCCATTATTAAGCCTCTTCCTTACATTTGAAAACACTTCATCTCCTGTCAGCCGCACACTTGTTTCCTCGGCGGCTTTGTCGGCACGGTCAAGGTGCATTTCAAGATTTTCAGTAAGACTTTCATATGCCTCAAGACTTAACACAACCATGGTACCATAGCCGTTTTTGGTAAGGTACACAGGATTGCCGTTAGCAACTATATTTTCTATTTCCGGATATTTATTGCGTAAATCGGAAACCGGTCTGATCTGGATCATAATGAAACTCCTTTCATAAAACTGCTGTTCCTTACTGAAATTTTATCATAATTTTATCAGAATGTCAATAGCAAAATTTAATTACGGATTCACCGCTATGGTATCATAACAGTCTGCCGGAAGTCCAAAAAACCACGAAATATACGAACAGCGCTGCCTGTACCATTTCGTTGACCCTCAATGCATAAAAAACAAGCCCAGGACCTCCCCGGGCTTAAATTCATTCCGACGTATCATCGTCCCCACGCAGCCTGCGCAGTATATCAGCGCCGCTCGTGTCCTCAGGCTCTATGTCACGGCTGAGCCTGAAAGTCAGCATATCCGGAGCAGAAATGGACTCCTCCCTGTTGGTTACACTGCCGGACTGCCGGTCGGTTATCTTTATGTGCGGAAACAGGTTGAATATCACAACTATGCGGTTCGGATAAACCACAACATCGTGAATGTAGGTATCTACGAGCCGCTTCGCATTGGCGAGCGTTCCGTCCGTCAGTGCCCTGCGTATTTCGGAAAAAGCGCATTTCAGTTCTCTTTCGGTGACACGATTCTCTGAAAGCAGCTTGGTTAGGGCAGTGATGTCCTTTTCCAGCGCCGCTTTCTGTTTTTCCAGGTCGGACAGTTTCTTTTTGAGCGAAGCTGAACCGACATCTATCAGCAGTTCAACTGTGCGGTTGATTCTCTGCTCCACCTCCCTCAGGCTGCTCTGACACTGCGCCAGCCGCTGTGCTGAAGAGCCGACACGGTTGTTAAGATACTGATTGTAGCTTTCCGTTAATTTCGGAACCATGCCATCGGTAAAGACATACTCAGCCAGCTTCCCCAGCACAAAGCTCTCGATAACCGAGCGGTTGACCTGCGGATTGCTGCACCGCTCGTCCTTGGCATGATTGCGGCTGTTACAGAAGTACGAGTAGGACGATACCCTTGCCGTTTGTCTTTCTCTCCCCGCAGTAGGCTCTGCCGCACAAACCGCAGTGGATCTTGCCGCTCAGCAGGTATACTTCCTTCGGGTGAGCCTGGTTGCTTATCCGGCGGCGCTTCATTCTTTCCTGGATACGGTTGAACTGTTCACGGTCTATCAGCGGCGGGTATACGTCGTCACGCACTATCCACTCGGATTTGTCCTTGAACTTGCGGCTGTTGTTCGCAACGGACTGCGAAACTCGCCTGTTGTAAACGCATATACCGATGTATTTCTCGTTCCTGAGTATATCGTGTACGCTGGTGCTGGTGAACGTCTTTCCCATCTTGGTGCGGAATCCACGGGATTTCAGCTCTGCGAGTATATCGGGATATTTCTTCCCTTCGTCTGCCATGCTGAAAATCAGCCGGACAGCGTTCGCCTCATTTTCGTCTATCTTTATCTTCATGGTTTCCGGGTCAACACGGTAGCCAAGCGGCGGCATTCCTCCAGTATGCTTGCCGTTATAGGCATTCTCTTTCAGCCCTTTCATGGTCTCTCTGGCGAGGTTGCGGGAATAGTATTCATTCATGCCCTCAATGACGGACTGGAGAATAACGCTTTCCGGTGAGTCGTCGAGATTTTCAATAACAGACCGCACCGTGACCCCGTGCTTTTTCAGCTCGTGCCGATAATACGCCGAGTCGTAACGGTCACGGGAGAACCGGTCGAGCTTATGTACAAGAACGACCTGGAACCTTCCGGATTTTGCGTCAGATATCATCTGCTGGAACTCCGGGCGCTGGTCAGAACGAGCGGAGTACGCCCTGTCAACGTACTCCGCAACTATCTCAATACCGTTCCTGGCAGCGAAATCCGATATAGCCCGCTGCTGTGCGTCGATACTCTCCTCACGCTGGTTATCGGAAGAGAATCGGGCGTATGACACAGCTTTAAGCGGTGTGCTTGGCTGGTTCGGCATCAATCTTATGATCAAGGCACTTGAAGATCATGCTTACAGCCTGGCTGGGGAAACAGTGGAGGATCACAAAAGAAAGTGTCGCAAAATATATCCGGCGAATGGAATAATATATCAAAAGCAAGGGTAACGGCAAGAAATAAGTCACTTACGAAATTTATGTATAAATACGCATTTTTGTCGAAAGGAAATTATCAATGTATATTGACTTCTGCCCCCGGGTATGATATAATAGAATCGATATAATTGTATCAATACGCATTTTTGTCGAAAGTGGTGTAAGCGATGATAGAACGCAAGAAGTACCTTGACAAGCTTATCAGCCGAAAAAATAACGGCATGGTAAAGGTAATAACCGGAATACGCCGCTGCGGTAAATCCTACCTGCTGTTCAATATTTACAAGGATCATCTGAAATCGCAGGGCATAAGCGACGATCAGATCGTTGAACTGGCACTTGATGAAATCGAAAATATCCGGTACAGAAATCCGATTGAACTGGGAGAGTACCTCAGTCAGAAAACCTCCGACGACAGCAAGAATTATTATGTGTTCCTTGACGAAATTCAAAAAGTCGTACCGGTGCAAAATCCATATATCGAAAACGCCGAAGATAAAATCAGCTTTGTTGACGTAGTTCTCGGGCTTATGAAGCACGATAACATTGACGTTTATGTGACCGGCAGTAATTCAAGAATGCTGTCCTCAGATATATTGACAGAATTCCGTGGCAGAGGCGATGAAATACGAGTCTATCCGCTGTCGTTCAGCGAGTTCTATAACGCATACGACGGTGACAGGCATAACGCATGGCAGGAGTACTTCACATATGGCGGAATGCCGTTTATTATGCGGAAAAAGACCCATGAGGAAAAAGCGCAGTATCTACAGAATCTGTTCGACAAAATCTACATCAGCGATATTGTCGAGCGGAACAAGATACTTCACGAGAAATCCGTACTTGACGAACTGCTGAATATAATCTCATCTTCGATAGGTTCGCTGACTAACCCGAGCAATATTGCAAAAACGTTCCACAGCGTCCGTCAGATCGATATTGATTCCGCAACGGTAGCGAGATACCTCGACTTCTTCATTGATTCTTTCATGATTTCAAAGGCGGAGCGCTATGATGTCAAGGGCAGAAAATACATTGGCTCGCCGCTCAAATACTATTTCAGCGATGTGGGACTTCGCAATGCACGGCTGAATTTCCGCCAGCAGGAGGAAAACCACATCATGGAGAACATCATTTACAACGAGCTGCAATATCGTGATTTCAACGTTGATGTGGGCGTTGTGGAATACAACCACCGGGACGAATCCGGAAAGAGCGTCCGCTCCAGGCTCGAAATAGACTTTGTTGCAAGTAAAGGCAGCAAGAAATACTATGTGCAGTCGGCGCTTTCCGTTTCCGATGAAGAGAAGCGCCTGCAGGAAACTAACTCGCTGTACCGTGTGGCAGACTCGTTCAAAAAGATAGTTGTTGTTAAGGACAGGATCATTCCGTGGCATGATGAAAAGGGTGTGCTGTATATAGGTATCGAGCAGTTCCTGCTTGATGAAACGTCGATGGATTTATAAAACGAATTGGGAATTTACTATGAATAAGATCAAAGAAACACTGCATGAAAAAAGAAAAGCAACAGAAAAAGGCTGCGAAAAGCCGAACATAGTTTGCTAATATAATTCTTGCCGAACACTTTTGCGATTTATAACCGCAAAAGTGTTGTTTTTTTGTGGCAAAGTAGTATAATAATCGCAATGGTGGTGTTGCAAATGATTGAAAGAGCAATGTATGCAGATAAAATCATGGCGTATGTGAACACGCCATTCGTAAAAATACTCACCGACGTACGCCGCTGTAGGAAGTCCACGCTACTGAAAATGATAATGGAAAGGCTGAAAAGCGAGCATAACGTGCCGGGAGAGCGGATTCTGTCCTACCGCTTTGACTCCATGGAGTACGACGGTGCGACCGCAAAGCAGATATATGATGAACTCAAATCCAGGCTGTCCGCTGACGGCAAGACTTATCTGTTCCTTGACGAATTACAAGAAATACAGGGCTGGGAGAAGGTCGTAAATTCGCTGGCTTCTGACTTTGACGTTGACATATACGTGACAGGCTAAAACTCCCGCATGATGTCCTCGGAGATCTCCACATACCTTACGGGCAGGTATATAGCTTTCAGAATATACACGCTTTCCTTTGCGGAATATCTGACATTCAAGCGGACATACAGTGCTGTCGGACCCCCGTGAGGAGCTTGGCAATTACATCAGACTGGGAGGATTTCCCGCAACTCATTTACAGGAGTATTCGCAGGACGAGGTTTACACTATCGTCCGGGATATTTATAATTCAACTATTTTTTCGGATATTGTTAAAAGAAATCAGGTTCGTAAGATTGACCAGTTTGAACGTGTGGTGAAATATACTTTCAGCAATGTCGGAAATACACTCTCCGCAAAATCCATATCCGATTATCTGAAATCCGAAAGGCGCTCGCTGGATAACGAAACCGTATACAGCTATCTTGAAAAACTCGAAAAGGCTTATCTTCTGCACCATTGTTCATGGTATGACCTCCAGGGAAGAGAAGTTCTGAAAACGCAGGAGAAGTTCTACCTTGCCGATACTTCGCTGCGATACAGCGTGCTCGGTTATAATTCCGACACTGTGGCAGCAAGCCTCGAAAATGTTGTATACCTTGAACTCTGCCGCAGAGGCTATGCTGTCAATATCGGAAAGACCGCCGACGGTGAGATAGATTTCGCAGCAAGCCGCCAGAACGAGAAAATCTATGTTAAGGTAACCCAGGAGATAAAGACCGGGAAAACCGCAAAGCGTGAGTATGAGCGCCTGCTTGACATTCACGACAACTACCACAAATATGTACTGCTTACAGATGATTTTGCCGACGGTAACTACGAGGGGATCAAAACAATGCACGTTGCGGATTTTCTTCTATCGGGTGAGTACTGAAGCCTGCGGAAAACACTTGACAACTCACCACAGAAAAAAGTATAAGGTAACCTCTAAAAACCGGGACACGAGCAGATTTCGTACATGACTTATATCAGATGCTAGGCGTCAAACCGCAGTAATACTGTATGTATTTCAAGGTTTGACAACGAAGCAGATGATATAAGTCATAGAAATCTGCCGTGAAGGAGGTTTTTAGAGGTTACCATAATTAAGAATAAAGGAAGTAGACACATGGCTGATTTAAGACACGAGATCGAAAGACGCCGCACATTTGCGATTATCTCTCACCCGGACGCGGGTAAAACGACGCTCACTGAAAAGTTCCTGCTTTACGGAGGCGCAATCTCCCTCGCTGGCGCAGTTAAAGGCAAAAAGAACACCCGGCACGCAGTTTCCGACTGGATGGAAATTGAAAAGCAGAGAGGTATCTCAGTAACCTCATCTGTAATGCAGTTCAACTACGACGGTTACTGCATAAATATCCTCGATACCCCCGGACACCAGGACTTCTCCGAGGATACCTACCGTACCCTGATGGCGGCGGACAGCGCTGTAATGGTGATCGACGCGGCAAAGGGCGTTGAGAACCAGACCCGTAAGCTGTTCAAGGTCTGCGTAATGCGCAATATCCCGATTTTCACATTCATCAACAAAATGGACCGCGAAGCCCGCGATCCCTTCGACCTGCTCGATGAGATCGAGACTGAACTCGGCATAAAGACCTATCCGGTCAACTGGCCCATCGGTTCCGGCAAGGAGTTCAAGGGCGTTTACGAACGCGAAAAGCGCCGCATAATCTCGTTCGAGGCAAACAACGGAACACGCGAGGTTGCCGCAACAGAAGCCGACCTTTCAGACGCTTCACTTGCCGACCTTATCGGCGAGCACAACTACGAAAAGCTGTCCGAGGACGTCGAGCTGCTTGACGGCGCAAGCGAAGAGTTCAACATGGATCTTGTCAGCAAGGGCAAGCTTTCACCGGTGTTCTTCGGTTCTGCATTGACGAATTTCGGCGTTGAGCCGTTCCTTGAGCACTTCCTTAAAATGACTACTTCCCCACTTCCCCGCAGCACTCCCGATGGAATAGTTGACCCGTTCGACCCGGAGTTCTCCGCGTTCATATTCAAGATCCAGGCTAACATGAACAAGGCCCACCGCGACCGTATCGCGTTCATGCGCATATGCAGCGGCAAGTTCGACAAGGATATGGAAGTACTGCACGTTCAGAACGGCAGAACCATGCGGCTCTCTCAGCCTCAGCAGATGATGGCGAGCGAACGCGAGGTAATTTCCGAAGCGTACGCCGGAGACATTATGGGCGTGTTTGACCCGGGAGTTTTCTCAATCGGCGACACCTTGTGCTCGCCTAAGAAAAAGGTTAAATTCGAAGGTATCCCGACATTCGCTCCGGAGCACTTTGCGCGTATCCGCCAGAAGGACACCCTCAAGCGCAAGCAGTTCATAAAGGGTACCACCCAGATAGCCCAGGAAGGCGCTATCCAGATATTCTCCGAACCGCAGAGCGGCTTTGAGGAAGTAATCGTAGGCGTTGTCGGCGTCCTGCAATTTGAAGTTCTTGAGTACCGTCTCAAGAACGAGTACAACGTTGACATAATCCGCGAAGGTCTGCCATACGAGCATATCCGCTGGATAACCAGTCAGAAGCACCTTGAAGGAGGTCTTGACGAGCTTCAGAAGCTGGTGCTCACCTCCGATACCAAGCTTATTCAGGACGTCAAGGGCAATTACCTGCTGATATTCACCAGCGAGTGGAACATCAAGTGGGCGCTCGACAAGAATCCCGGTCTTGAGCTTGCAGAATTCAACAGAGACTGACATTTCAATACACGCGGCGTGCAGCTTTCATTGCTGCACGCCCTTTTTTTATTTTACGCGGCAATTCTGCTCAGAAAATACTGCCGCATTATGACATATTTCTCAGACGAATGAATATATAATAGTAAAAGAAAGTGTACAAGTTGGTGATGGCTTTGGTTATATATATTGACGTCCTTTTAGTGGTGAATCTCTACATAAACTACTTTCTGGTTCGCGGAACCTCGCTAATGCTGCGACGCAAAGTTTCCCCGCTGCGAGTTATCCTTGCTTCAGCCGTGGGAGCGGTCGGTTCGCTGCTGATTCTTGTTCCGGATTTGAACCCGATTCTATGCGTGCTGATCAAAATAGCGCTTGGGATAGGCATAACTTTCGCCGCCTTTGGCAGGCAGAACAAAATCGACTTTCTTATCAGCTCGCTGTCATTCCTGGTCGTGAGCTTCATTTTTGGGGGAGCAATGACTGCTCTGTGGAACATTGCGGCTCCGGCGGGTATATTCGTGCGAAATGGTACTGCGTATTTTGATATCCCGATCATTGCCGCTGCACTGTTTACAGCCGCTCTGTATGGAGGCTTCCGCGTATTCAGAACGATAATAGACAGAAGAAAACCGCAGAGCCACGCGGTCGTTAGAATCCGAAACGGCGCCGCAGAAGTTACGCTGGACGGCCTTGCGGACACTGGAAATTCACTCCGGGACAGCTTCACCGGAAAACCTGTTTTGATCACGTCAATAGGCAAGGTGGCTGAAATATCTCCCCCGCAGGTCACGAACTATCTTAACGGCTGTTCAGAGGGGCTGGAGGGGCTCAGGCTGGCTCCCTGCCACACCATAACCTCAGAAGGCGTGGTACCGGTATTCTCTGCCGAGGTTCTTATCAACGAAAAACCTGCTGACGTCCTTGTGGGGGTAACTCGTGAGCCCCTCTCCGGAGCCGACTGCATATTTGATCCCAACATCATTATATAAAACAGGAGGAATTATCATGCTCGATTTTTTGAAGAAACTGCTGGACGAAGGACTTGAAGCGTTTATAAAGTACGCTTCCGGCGGCGATACCGGCGTGTATTACATAAACGGCTCCGAGTCGCTTCCCCCGCCCCTCACCCGGGAGGAGGAAGAGCAGGCGTTCAAGCTGCTTGAAACAGACTTCGCGGCTGCCCGTGAAACTCTTATCGTTCACAACCTGCGGCTGGTGGTTTACATCGCTAAAAAATTCGAGAACACCGGCGTAGGTCTGGACGACCTTGTTTCGATCGGCACCATCGGACTTATCAAAGCGGTAAACACATTCAGCGTGAATCGTAATATAAAGCTTGCGACCTACGCTTCCCGCTGCATTGAAAATGAAATACTGATGTACCTAAGAAAAACCAGCCAGCGCCGCTGCGAGATCTCAATAGACGAGCCTCTGAACGTTGACTGGGACGGCAACGAGCTGCTTCTTTCAGACGTTCTCGGCACGGACAGCGACTGCGTAAACGCCCGAATCGAGGACGAAACCGAAAAGAAGCTGCTCCACGACGCTGTAAACCATCTGACTCCGCGGGAGCGCCAGATCATGGAAATGCGGTTCGGGCTGAAGGGAGGCAGAGAGAAAACACAGAAAGAAGTCGCCGACGAAATCGGGATTTCTCAGAGCTATATTTCAAGGCTGGAAAAGCGCATTATAAAGCAGCTTCGCGAAGAACTCGAACGGGTCTGCAACTAAACAGGTAAAATTTCACAGAATAGAAAAACCACTTCCTGACAATACTACTTGTACAAAATCAAGCAGGTCGGGAGTGGTTTATTTGTATTACAACAAGGTTGAAATCAGCGGCGTAAATACCTCGCAGCTCAAGGTGCTCCGCGAAAGCGAGAAGATGGAGCTGCTGAAAAAAGTAAAGCAGGGCGACATGCAGGCACGTGAGGAGCTTATCAATGGAAATCTCCGGCTGGTTCTGAGCGTGATCCAGCGGTTCGCAGGGCGCGGCGAAGGTCCTGACGACCTGTTTCAGGTCGGGTGTATCGGTCTGATCAAGGCAATAGACAACTTCGACATCACTCAGCCGGTCAGGTTCTCAACCTATGCCGTTCCGATGATACAGGGCGAACTCCGGCGCTACCTTCGCGACAATTCGCCGGTGCGCGTCAGCCGCTCAATGAGGGATCTCGCTTACCGGGCTATGCAGGCGCGTGAACGCCTCACCTCGGCAAACGGCAGGGAGCCTACAATCGAAGCGATCGCCAAAGAAATAGGCGCGGAACGCTCCGAAGTGGTTATCGCTCTCGAAGCAGTCAGCGAACCGATCTCGCTTTACGAGCCTGTGTTCTCAGAATCCGGCGATACTATCTACGTCCTCGATCAGCTCGGCGATCATAACGATGACGACAACTGGCTCGACGAGATCTCGCTGAAGGAGGCTATACATGCGCTGGGCGACCGTGAGAAGCACATTCTCAATCTGCGTTTTTTCCGCGGGAAAACTCAGGTGGAAGTCGCTAAGGAGATAGGAATAAGTCAGGCTCAGGTCAGCCGGCTGGAAAAAGGTGCGCTGCAAAAAATCAAGAACCGGATATAATAAACGGCTGGGAATTATCCGTTCCCAGCCTTAATTATGTTCAATAAGCCTGCGATGTTTCAGAAGTCTTTCCGAGCTTCTCAACAAGAACCGAAGTAAGCACGCCAAACAGCAGACATACAAATCCGTATCCAGTCTGAATATTAAATCCGAATCCTGAAGGAAGTATCGCATAGACAGAGCCGATAACAAGACCCATTATCACGCTGTAAACCATCAGTTTGTACTTCTTTATCAGCGTTGAGATGAGCTTCGCGCCAAGGATAACTCCGAGCAGAACGCCCACGCCCACCGGAATGATCACGTAGAAATTAAGCGCCTTTATCTGTATCGCATTGATGACCGTATTGTAAACTCCGAGAAGCATCATTACAAAAGAGCCGCTCAGTCCCGGAATTATCATCGCCACCGCAGCGATGAACGCGCAAACCAGGAGTTTAACAGTCATGAAAGCGCTGAATCCCTCGACCGCCTCGGCAGCGGGAATAAGCTCGTTCGCTTCCATGTAGCCGTTCAGCATTGTAAGTCCGATAACGACGCCCATCGCCAGAACAAGCGGAAGAATACAGAGCGGCTTTACCTTTTTTTCGGCGGTTCCCATATGATAAATCATCGGAACGCTGCCGAGTATCAGACCGATAAAATACATGTTGGTCTGAACGCCAAAATTATCGAACAGGTACTTAATAAGAGAAGCAAATCCAAGTATGCCGACTCCGGCGCCTGCTCCGAAGAATAACAGAAAAACAATATTTTTGATGATTGCTTTCACGCCTGAAATAGCCTCTGTAAGCTGATCGTAGATTCCAAAGACCACCAGCATTGTCCCGCCGGATACGCCAGGGATAACATTTGCAACACCGAAAACCATTCCGCAAAGAATTAGTTTCAGATATCCCAGAACTTTTTTCATATGAACTCCTTAATCAAATTTGACTATCGAACGCACTACCACGTAGGCCAGCGCAGGAATAACGCCCGTCATAATTGAGATAAACGTTGCCAGAATGTCGATTCCGGTCATACCGAAAATAGTATTTACACCTGGAATGAACACAAGCAGAACCGAAGTTACAGCGGGTGCAAGAACGCCGATAACCGCCGGCTTTCCGGCGGAGGCAAATCCAACGAAGGGATTTCCCGGAGCCAGGTTGATAAATGTAAACAAGGACGTGCAGAACCCGAACGAAAGCAGCGCGCAGCTTCTGGCGAACTCGACATTCGTGCCATTGTACATAAACATGTACGAAGCAATTGAAACCGCTCCGCAGAGCGCTCCCACAATGACTGCAAGCAGAATGAACCGGTAGTTTATCCTGCGGGTCGTGATGAACTCAGACGGCGGCATGAAGCCCTTCATATCAGCATGGTTGTCCAGGTCGGCAAGCGCTGCCGCCGGAAGCACGAACATCGTAAGTATTGCAATAATCGCGGGATTCAGCATTAGCTGAGCGTCGCCGAAAAGATTCAGCATATTCAGCAGCACCAGTGCCAGATACCCTGAAATCATGACAGCGCTTGCCCTCTTGATATTACGGTGAACCTGCCGCGCCGACGCGATCATACCGGCAATCGCCGAGAAATTATCATCGTGCATAATGACGTCGGCGGCTTCGTATGCGCTTCCGGTAGTGTTTTCCGAAATCGTTATGCCGATATCGGAACGTTCCATCGCTTCGGCGTCCTCGGGTCTGGTTCCGGTCATTGCAACTGTCTGGCCGCTCTTTTTCATCTGCTCGATCACGTACAGCTTCTGCTCGGGAGTTACCCTTGCATAGATGTCAGCGTCAAGCGGAAGCTCGGTGCCGTATTTTACTGATTCAGAAATGCTCTTTCCAGTGACTACCTTCCCTGAAAGTCCGATCATCTTTCCGGTAGCCGCTGCGGATTCCGCATTATCCTCGGTGAACATCACAACGCGAACTCCAGCACGCTGGCATGTCTTGACCGCATTCGGAACAGAATCCCTTATTGGCGAGGAGAACGCAATAAATCCAACAAACGTATAAGCGAATCCGGCTGTTTCGTCGCAGTCGCGTTCCTCGGCGTCAGCGCAGGCAATCGCCATTACCTGCCAGCCATGGGAATAGTACTCCTTCTTCATCTTCTGGGCAGCGAAAAGCTCTTCGCCGCGGAATTTACACAGCGGGAGTATCTGCTCAGGAGTACCCTTAATGCAGTAGAGTCTGGAGCCGCCGACTTCCCACAGCGCGCCGCTCATGAACTCGTTAGTATCAGGAATACGCTCAATAAACTTGTTTTTGTTGTAAACATCGACAATTCGCTCGTCATAGAAAGCCGCCTTTACCATAAGCGCACGTTCTGCTTCGTCGGTGGTGTCAGGGTCGCACGCAAGAGCTGCTACCTTATACAGAAGCTCCTCGCTCGGAGTGTAGATTGTCTGCACCTCAAGACGGCTCTTTGTGATTGCACCTTCCTTTTCAACGCACAGCACTGACATGGAATTCAGCTTTTCAATATCGGACAGCGATTTTACGATCGCACTTTTCCCTGACATTTCGGAGGCGCATTTTGTGTAGTAGATTCTTATGATCGTGTCGATACCCGCCGGAAGGAAACAAAGTCCGAGCGTGATACCGCGCATTGCAGATTCGAACACCTCGTTGCCGTAAAGTATCCATGCAACCATTGAGATGAGCGCCAGGACAGCCGCCGTCGCAGAACAGAGCGGAAGCAGCTTCTGAATTATACGCTCCATCGTAGTGTAATAGCAATGCTTCGGAATCGGTTCTCCTACCTTATGGTAGTACTTGGTGTCGACGCCGGTCGCGCTTACTTTGCAGACTGCAACGCCCGTCAGTATCTTTGTTCCGCTGTAGACGAAAGTAGGCTTGAGTTCCGATTTTGAAATGCCGCCTGCGTACTTTGCCGCAGGCTTGTTAGAACCGGTGAACACGCTTTCGTCAACGGTCAGGTCGCGGCATTCCTGTATCATTGCGTCTGCCGGAACGCTCTCGCCCGCCTGAACTAAAATCAGATCTTCCGGAACGATGAATTCCTTTTCGACAAGCTCCAGTTTTCCCTGGCGTATCACACGATACTTCATCACCGTTGATTCGTGGAACTCTTCAAGCCGCTCGTCCGAACGCTGACCGATACGGATATTTGCCACACACCATGCGATGTCGATAAGTATGATGACTATACCGGTGAGTATCCCGCTGCTGAAAAAGCTGAGTACTCCGGCAATGAACATCAGCAGCGCCGACGGCGATAAAATCACCTTGCCCGGGTTGAATCTCTCCCGCGGCTGCTCTTTTTTGGTGTATATATTATAGCCGTACAGGTCGATGTTCTTCTGAACGTCACTTTCTGTCAGCCCGAAATAATCCCCTTTGAAATTGAAAAACTGCGCCATCTGCACACGTCCCTTTAATTTTTTTGTTCAGGCGCGGGATAATAGCTCCCATACCTATACAGTATATATTTTCGCATATTTTAACAAAAAAATCAAGTACTTTTTCGATTTTTTAAGAAATTTTAACTATCAGAACCTGTCAGGTTTAACTGATCATCGGGAATGGAAGGCGATTCGGAAGTATAACGGAACATATCTTCGGTAGCAACATTTTCAAAAGACTCGAAATTTTCGTCCTTCCTCATCTGGTAGTAGCTCTCGATAAGCGGCACAACAATGCATATAACCACGGTGATGACCGCAGCCACAATGATAATAACCGTTTTTTGCTGCTTCGTCCATTTGTGGGCAGGAACAGCCTCGCCCTTTACTTCAAACTGACGCTTCTTGCCGGAATTCATGCTGCGGATAACGTAGGTTTTCAGTTTGTCATCCGCTTTTATCCTGAAACAGATATCCTTGTAGCTCTTGTCAAGTTCCCGTGTGAGTTCCTCGGGAAGTTCATCCAGGGTATTATTCACGTAACGCAGGCTTTCCCCGGTCAGCTTCGCAATCTGCTCAGGCTCCAGGTCGTTCTCCCAGCGCATGTGTATTATCGCGCGAACAATAAACGGCTGCCTCAGCACGGATTCCAGAAGCTGTTGTTTCTTTCCGTCAAGCTCTATGCCGGTAAGGGTGACTGCGGAATCGTTTGACTCGGCCTCGCGGCACATGGGGTACGCCTTTTTCAGCATCGCCGGAAGCTCGGTGTTATCATCTATCTCCGGACATGAAAAACAATTCCGCACGAAGATCTCCTTTGCGGAATCGAAATTCTTTGTTGTGATCAGCGCCAGCGCGTAGATGTCGTCGGCGTAGTCGTCGATAAATCTTGTAAGCTCCATATCAGGTATTGTGGTCGCTCACATGAAACTGCTTGAGATTGCCGATCTTCTTGCTGCGCTCTACCATGATCTTCTCGATGTCCTCGACGGTCACGCCGCGGTCTACCATCATAACGATCATATGGTACAGCAGGTCGTTTATCTCGTTTGCAAGCTCGTCCTTGTCGCTGTTCTTTGCGGCAATGACCATCTCTGTGCACTCCTCGCCGCACTTCTTGAGTATCTTATCGATTCCCTTATCAAACAGATAGCAGGTATAGGAACCCTCCTGCGGGTTTTCTCTGCGGTCTACGACTACGTCGTACATATCCTTGAATGCGTCCATCATGTTAATTTCTCCTTTGAATTTATGTTTAAACTGAATAAGCTGCTGTACCGATCAAATACAGCAGCGGATTTTCTTACTTTATGCGCGTGAAAAAACAGCTTCTGTGTCCTGTGTGACAGGCCGCCCCGGTCTGAATGACCTTTATCAGCAGAGTATCGTCGTCGCAGTCGCTGTACATCTCAACCACCTTCTGGAAATGACCAGAGGTCGCGCCCTTGTTCCAGAGTTCCTGACGGGAGCGGCTCCAGAACCATGTGTAACCGGTCTCCAGTGTTTTCTGGAGGCTCTCCTCGTTCATATAGGCAAGCATGAGTACCTCGCCGTTCTCAGCGTCGGTAACTATCGCCGGGATAAGCCCGGATTTCTTGAAATACTTCTTAACGTCCATATGTACCTTACTTTCTAAATGCTTCTTCAAACAGAAGCTTGTCTGTTTCCGGGAAACTCCACTTATCGTTGTCCTCCGGCGGAGTATCTAAGTAATACACGCCTGCAAGCCCGGAATGCGGGATAGGTCCCATTTCAATTATCTCTGCTCGATACAGTATGCCATACTGCACGTCCTTGCCGTCTGTTACAGAATAGGGGCAGACGAACTGTGCTGTATGCTCCGTAACGCCCAGCATGCCTTCAAGCACTCTCCGCAGCGCCTTTGCCGTGTTTTCTCCCTCCACTAGCTGGGTACCCGGAAGCTCCATCGTACCCTTGCCGCGCTGCTTTACAAACATGTATTTCTCATTTCTGACCGCGGCAACGGTTATCCTGGTGATTTTAACGACTTTGTTGACTTGCGATTCGGTGCAGTCGCTGATTATGTTCAATTCCATTACTGATCCTCACTAGCTTTTCATAATGCTGATTCTGATATGAGAACCATGCAATAATAGTATATCACATTTTCAAGCAAAATGCAAGTATCAATCCCACCAGAAAAACCAGACCGACGACTTTGCAAGCATGTCTGCAAGGATGCAGACTTCCTGGCATCCCTGATCGATAATATCATTGCAGAAAGCGTACTGCTCCAGCGCAAGACCTACGGCAGCGCTTCTGTCTCTTAACGGCTGTGCAACAAACTCGAGTATATCGTGAGAAATAACCGCGGGAACCGCTCCGAATTTCTGGAACCAGTATTTTCCTACCGCCATCATGATTTCAGGCTCGGGACACTCGTTCCAACCGCCGAATGGCAGCCATGCGAAAACCTCCCAGGGATTTTCCGTTGGGATCTTAGCTATTATGACCTCTGCGGCTTTCTTTGTCCCGAAGTCAACGAAACCTGACAGTTTGTCGATTTTATCGCCGCAGTTCCCGGAATCAGCGGTGATCTCGTTCCAGTACTCGCCGTACGTCGCCTTCATTTCCGATAGCCTTTCGGTGAACCATTCCTGCGCGTTCGGAAGCTCAGCGCTGAGCAGTTCCCTCCGGCGCTCCTCCGGAGAGGTTCCGGAGTCCTCACGTAGCATGTCGAACCATTCAGAAAGCACGTCGTTTACCACTATTATGACCGGAGTGTATCCGCCCATTTCCTTTTTGGCGAACGCGTCCTCATAAGTGGAGCTAATAAACTGCGCGGGCTTTCCCGCCGGAAAATACTCGCACTCACAGCCCAGCCAGCCGATGATCTTCTGGGCGTTTACGCTGGGTTTTGCAGAAAAAAGTCCCATATCAAGCCCTCGCAGATGTTCTGACTGGAATATTGTGCTGGCGAAGATGCTCCTTCACCTCGTCAACGGTGAGCTCTCCGAAATGGAACAGCGAAGCCGCCAGCGCCGCAGAGCTTGCTGTCTTTTCAAATACCTCCGAGAAGTGATCAATAGAACCGCACCCGCCGCTCGCAATTACCGGAATCTTCACACGGCTGCATACGAAATTCAGCATGTCAAGGTCAAAACCGCCGCGTACTCCGTCGGTGTCGATGGAATTCAGGCATATTTCGCCGGCTCCGCGCTCCTCTATCTCCTTTACCCAGTCGCCGAGGTCGAGATTCATGTCGACTCTGCCGCCGTTTATGAATACATTATAGCCGCCCTTGCCGTTGCGCTTGGCGTCTATGCCGACAACAACGCACTGGCTGCCGAATATCTCAGCGGCGTCGCTGATGAGCTTCGGATTCTTGACCGCCTGCGAATTGACAGAAACCTTGTCGGCTCCCGCGCGGAGCGTATCGCGGAAATCCTGCACCGAACCGATGCCGCCTCCGACGCACAGAGGCACGAACACCTGCTGCGCAGTGCGCTTTACTACGTCGAGCATAACTCCCCTGCCCTCGTAGGAAGCCGTTATATCGTAGAATACAAGCTCGTCCGCGCCCTGACGGTTGTATTCGATCGCAAGCTCCACAGGGTCGCCTACGTCCTTTATGCCCTCGAAATTCACGCCCTTTACGACCTTGCCGTTGCGGACGTCAAGGCATGGGATTATCCTTTTAGCTAACATGGCTGCTCCTTTACTTCGCTAGACGCACAGCCTGAGCAAGGTCAAGGCTGCCGGAATAGATGGACTTGCCGCAGATGGCTCCGTAAATTCTATTCTTCTTCAGCGTCTTTATGTTGTTGATGGTCTTTATCCCGCCGCTTGCAATGACGTTTCCGCCGAGGGGCGCAAGCGTTTCCTGGAGCTTTTTTGTCTTGAAGTGGTTCGGGCGGCTGAGGGTACCGTCCTTGTCTATGTCTGTGAAGATGAAATACTGAACTCCCGCGCGGCACATTTCAATGCCGAGGTCTATGTAGTTCACTCCGCTGGTCTCGAGCCAGCCCTCTGTTGCAACGAATCCGTTCTTGGCGTCGATACCTACCGCTATGCGGCCCCTGAATTCCTTCGCGGCGCGCTTTACGAACTCGGGATCCTTGACCGCCGCCGAGCCGATTATTACCCTGGAAATACCCGCGTTGAGGTACATTTCCACGGCGTCAAGGCTGCGGATACCTCCGCCGACCTCTACCTTTAGCTTCGTGTTCTTCGCTACGTCGATAAAAATATCCTTGTTCTGCTGAGTCGCGTCCTTTGCACCGTCGAGGTCTACCATGTGGACCCACTCCGCGCCGGAAGCTTCGAAACCGCGCGCGGTATCCATGTAGCTGTCAGCGACCTTCTGAACTGTTCCGTAGTCCCCCTTGAAAAGGCGGACGCAGTTCCCGTCCTTTATATCAATAGCCGGAAGTATTACCATTCATTTTCTCCTTTTTGTAGGATGTATTACATAAAGCAAAACTTATACGCAATAGGTCTTTATAATTCAGCAAAACATCTGAGAATATTCAGCCCCGTTTCGCCGCTCTTTTCCGGGTGGAACTGCGCCCCGTATACGTTTCCGCAGAACACCAGCGCCGGGACCTTCATTCCATAGTCGCACCATGCCGCAATGTACTTGCTGTCGCACTCGGCGGCGTAGCTGTGCACGAAATACACGTACTCACCATCGGCGCACCTGTCTAGAAGTCTGCACGGAACATTTTTCTCCAGTGAGTTCCAGCCGATGTGCGGAACAGGCAGCTCCCCTGCCGGTCGCATGAGTTTAACGCTTCCGGGAATAAGCCCGAGGCCGTCAGTTTCGCCGAATTCGTAGCCCTTTTCGAACAGCATCTGCATTCCGAGGCAGATCCCAAGGAGCGGCTTTTTCCGTACCTCCTCCTTGATAACGCCGATCAGCCCGGTCTCACCGAGCATTCTCATCGCGTCCGGGAAGGCTCCTACGCCGGGAAGTATCAGGCGGTCGGCGGCGCTGAGGTCGGCGGCGCTGTTGGTTATCTTGTTCTCAAGTCCGAGGAAGTCAAGAGCGTTTTTCACGCTGAACAGGTTTCCTGCGCCGTAGTCAATTATCGCAATCATAGTGTCGTTCCTTTCGTATTCAGGAATATCTTATCGGAATTCAGCTTCACATGCTCCATGATGTGCCCGATGTTGCCTTCACCGGCGTACTGCTTCATATCGAAAAAGTCGCAGTCAAGCCCGCTCCAGAACAACGGATTTTCGTCGCCTTTTACTGCGGCGTCATGTATGAGCTGCCCCGCGTAAACCTCCACGTAACAGGGATCCAGCGGATAGCTGAAATCCATCAGGTGAATTAGTTTTATATCCCGGTCTGATATTCCCGTTTCCTCGAATAGTTCGCGGTAGGCGGCGTGACTGCCGCTCTCGCCCGGCTCTATTTTTCCGCCGACAAAGTTTATAAGCCCTTTGTAAGGCTCCTTTATCCGGCGGCACATGAGCATTTTCTCTCTGTCCGGCGAAAAAACCACGATGAGGTTATACCCCTGCATTAAAGAACTCCCTTTGTGGACACAGCGGAGCCGTCCGTATTGCGCTTTACAGCCGCCTTGAGGGCGTATGCAAGAGCCTTGAACAGCGCTTCTATCTTGTGGTGGTCGTTGCTGCCGTACTCCACGCGAAGGTGCAGGGTTATCCCCGCATTGAACGCAAAGGAGCGCATGAACTCCTCGGTAAGGCAGGTGTCGAACTCGCCGACGCGCTCGTTTGTGAACTGCGCGTTGAACACGAGGAACGGTCTCGCGCTGATGTCAAGCGAGCAGAATGCAAGCGACTCGTCCATCGGAATGAACGCGCTTCCATAGCGCATAATGCCGGATTTGTCGCCGAGGGCTTCACGGAATGCCATTCCGAGCACGATACCGATATCCTCGGTGGTGTGGTGACCGTCAACGTTAAGGTCGCCGGCGCACTTTACGGAAAGAGAGAATCCGCCGTGGACTGCAAGCGCAGTCAGCATGTGGTCGAGGAATCCTATGCCCGTATCAATGCTGACTTCTCCGCTTTTGTCGAGGTCCAGCTTTATCTTAATGTCTGTTTCCCTGGTTTTTCTGGTGATTTCTGCGGTTCTGTTCATAGCTTTCATCGTCAGCCTTCCTTGCGCACCTTGATGGAATTTGCATGCGCGGTGAGCTTCTCGCGCTCGGCGATGAGTATAATGTCGTCTGCAGCGTCAAGCAGAGCGTCCTTTGTGTAGCAGATGTAGCTGGAGCGCTTTACGAAGCTGTCTACGCCGAGCGGTGAGAAGAAACGTGCGGTCCCGCTGGTGGGAAGAACGTGGTTCGGACCCGCATAGTAATCGCCGAGAGGCTCCGGAGAATACTGACCAAGGAACAGCGAACCTACGTTGTCGATCTTTCCGATGTACTCAGTAGGGTTCTCAGCTACGACCTCCATGTGCTCCGGTGCAAGCTTGTTTGCAAGCTCGATGGCGTAGTCCTTGTCCTCGCTGACGATGATCGCGCCGTAGTTTGTCATGGAGTAGTCGATGATGTCCTTTCTGGAGAGGTACGCGGACTGGCGCTCTATCTCTGCCTGCGTGCGTACTGCAATATCCATGCTGGTGGTTATCATGATCGCGCTGGCGAGCTTGTCGTGCTCAGCCTGGGACATAAGGTCAGCCGCGAGGTAAACCGGGTTCGCAGTCTCATCTGCAAATACTAGGATCTCGCTGGGACCTGCGAACATGTCGATGTCAACGGTTCCGTAAAGCAGCTTTTTCGACGTTGCAACGAAAATGTTGCCGGGACCTACGATCTTGGAAACGCGCGGTATCTCCTCGGTGCCGTATGCGAGCGCCGCTACAGCCTGCGCGCCGCCTGCAAGGTAGATTTTGTCAACTCCGCAGAGCGCCGCTGCAACAAGAATATCCTTGTTTGCAGTGCCGTCCTTGAGCGGAGGAGTTACCATGATGATCTCCTTAACGCCTGCTATTTTCGCCGGGATTGCGTTCATCAGCACGGAGGAAGGGTACGCAGCCGTGCCGCCGGGTACGTACAGACCAACGCGGTCGAGACCTCTCACGCGCTGACCCATGATAACGCCGTTTTCCTCGGTTACGCAGAAGCCTTCGCGCTTCTGTCTGTTGTGGAATGCGGTGATGTTCTCGACTGCGTTCAGCATTGCGTTGACGAACTCCGGGCTGTTTTCGTTCGCCTCGGTGAGCGCGTCCTGTATAGCCTCGTCGGGGACTCTGTAGTACTGCGCGTTGGGGCAGTCGAACTTAGCGGTGTAGTTCTTTACAGCCGCGTCGCCGTTCTCCTTTACGTCTGCGAGTATAGCGCGGACGGTCTTTTCAACGTCAGCATTTACCTGACCTGCACGCTTCTCGACCTCTGCGAGGAACTGCTTCTCCTCGCCGTCTGCCTTGATTATCCTTATCATTATAAATTCTCCTCTATCTGCTTGACTATCTCAGCGATACGCTGCTGCTTCAGTTTCATGCTTACGGTGTTGACTATAAGACGCGCCGAAATCGGAGCAACGTCCTCCCAGACCTCAAGCCCGTTTTCCTTGAGCGTGGTTCCGGTCTCTACGATATCAACGATAGCGTCAGCCAGACCTACCAGCGGAGCCAGCTCCACCGAACCCTCTATCTTCACGATATCAATGTCCATGCCCTTATTCTCGAAGAATGCGCGGGTGACTTCCGGGTACTTTGTGGCGATGGTCTTGATCCCGTATCCCTCGTAGAAATTGCTGCCCTTCTTTCCGGCAAGCGCGAACTTGCATCTGCCGAATCCGAGGTCGCTGATCTCAAAGAACTTACCGCCGTGCTCCATTATGGTGTCCTTACCGACTACGCCGATATCGCACACGCCGTGCTCGACATATGTAATTACGTCCGCAGCCTTCGCAAGAACTACTTCGATATTCTCGCCGGGAATGTTCAGTATCAGGCGCCTGCCCTTGTCGCGCAGCTCCGATACGTCGTAGCCTATCTTGTCGAGCAGGTCGACGGTTTTGTTTTCAAGTCTGCCCTTTGTAAGAGCAATTCTGATGGTCTTGTTCTTCATGGTCAGACCTCCTTTACGGTAACTGCCGAATTTGCTCCGACAACGTCCATGCGGCGTATGCCGTGCTGTTTTGCGTACTCACCGGCTTCTTCCTCAGTGGCGCTCAGTGAATTGAACACCGTCTGACCCTCGCCGATTAGCTCTGCGCAGTGGGCAAGACCCAGAGTTTCACAGCCGCTCATGCTGAACACCAGCACGTCCACCGGCTTGGTGAGCGGCTCGTGCACGCTCTTGAGGAGCACCTTTGCAGCCGCTTCAACGTTCACCGCAAATCCGACCGCCGTGGAATTCCTGCCGAAATCCCCGAGCAGTGTGTCGTAACGTCCGCCGGAAAGCACCGGAAGTCCGTAGCCCTCGACATAACCCCGGAACAGGATACCGGTATAATAATCCTTCTTGTGCGCAAGTCCGAGGTCTACCTTTATCTTGCCGGAATATCCCATCGAGCAGAGCGCGTCGTAGGTCTCGCGGAGGGTATTCAGCTTTGTGCGCAGCTCCTTGCTGTACATGTACTTTTCAGCGGCTTCGAATACCTCGCTCTCTCCGAACAGCGACGGGAGCGCCTTTACGGCATCTGCGGCACTGCATGAGATACCCTCGAGAGACTCGTTGAGCGCGGGATAATTCTTATTTTCAATAAGGGTATGAATCAGCTCCGCCTTCTCCTCTGGGAGGTTCAGGTCGTCGACTACGGTGCGGAAAATTCCGCTCTCGCCTATCTCAAGCCGGAAATCCTCGTCGACTGCAAACAGCGACTGCGCCGCAAGTGAAAGCGCCTCGTAATCCGCCGCCTTGCTCTCGCCGCCGAGTATCTCTATATCGACCTGGGTGAATTCGTCGTCTCTGCCGCTGTTCTTGGGATTAACCATGAAAATGCTCTGGTTGCAGTAGAGCTTCAGCGGTAGCTTTTCAGACCGAAGTCTGGTAGCTGCAAGTCTCGCTATAGGCATGGTGTTATCCGGGCGGAGAACCATCAGGCGGTTCTTTCCGTCGACCAGCTTGTACATAGTCTCGGACGGGAAATAATGCACCTTTCCGTTGAATACCTCATAGAATTCCAGACCCGGGGTTATAACCTCGGAATATCCGTATGCAGTAAATATTTTCCTGAGCTTTTCCTGGATCGTGCGTTTAGCTATGCACTCGTCAAAAAGCTGATCCCGGGTTCCCTCCGGGGTGAGAAGGTCGTATCTTTTCACTTTGAATTTCCTCCGCTTTAGTGTAGTAACGTGCTATCACGCTATCATATTACTCTAACATTATAACGCATTAAAGCGGAGTTGTCAAGAACATGCAGATTTTTTGTCAATTTGCATAAATCGAGTCAACAACTCCGCCGTAATATCACATATCAAACAAGGACATCTGCGCGGAATTCGGGATATCGCCGAACACGCCCATTTCTCTCATCTTGTCGATAACAGTGCTGTTAAGTCCGCTCTGCTGCTGGATATCGTCGATACACATGTAATTTCCGGCGTCTACGACCTCCTTGAGCTTGAATGCCGCATTAGAGCCGCAGCCCGCAATAGACAGGTACGGCATACGCAGCTTGCCGTCCTCAATGTGATAGGTAGCCGCTCCGGAAAGCTTTGCGTCCACCGGCAGAACGCCGATACCGCGGCACATCATCTCATTGATAAGGAGCAGCGCGTCAAGCGTGCCCTTTTCCTTTACGCCGATATTCGGCATCGCCTGCAGCTCGCGGATACGGTTCTTTACAGCTTCCTTGCCGCGGAGCACTACATCAAGCTCGATATTTTCAGTGTGCTTTGTCAGGGTCGCGGCGTAGAACTCGCAGGGTCTGTTTATCTTGAACCAGCAGAGCTTTACCGCGGAGGTAACGTACGCGGCGGCATGCGCCTTCGGGAACATGTACTTTATCTTCTTACAGCTCTCGACGTACCAGTCGGGCACGTTGTTGTCCTTGAAAGCCTGATAGATCGTGTCGTCGAACAGCTTGGTAGCGTTACCCTTTCGGGTTATTTCCATGATCTTGAACGCGAGGCTCGGCTCTACGCCCTTGTGTAGCAGGTATACCATGATGTTGTCACGCGTTCCGATAACCTCGGAAATCGTACAGGTTCCGTTTTTGATGAGATCCTGCGCGTTTCCGAGCCATACGTCCGTACCATGCGACAGACCCGAGATCTGAAGAAGGTCGGAGAAGTTCTTCGGCCGCGCGTCCTGAAGCATTTGCATTGCAAACGGCGTGCCGAACTCCGGTATGCCGTATGTCCCGCAGGGCGCAAATATGTCCTCCGGAGTAACTCCGAGCGGCTCGGTGGATACGAACAGGTCGTAAATTGCACGGTCGGTGGTGGATACGTCCGCAATCTTCATTCCGGTCATATCCTCGAGGTGCTTGTAAAGCGTCGGGACATCGTGTCCCAGCTCGTCGAGCTTCAGAATCGTATCGTGCAGCGCATGGAAGTCGAAGTGGGTAGTTATCATGTCGCTGTCTGTCTTGTCGGCGGGGTGCTGTACCGGCGTGAAGTCGTAGACCTCGTAATCGTTCGGCACAACGACCATTCCGCCAGGGTGCTGCGACGTGGTGCGTTTTACTCCGGTGCAGCCTATAGAAAGGCGCTCCATCTCGGCGTTGTTGAATTCAATGCCGCGCTCCTCGCAGTACTTCTTTACGAAGCCATATGCTGTCTTATCCTGAACTGCGGAAATAGTACCCGCCTTGAACACGTGATCCTTGCCGAACAGTTCTTCGGTGTAGCGGTGTACCTTACCCTGGACCTCGCCGGAGAAGTTCAGGTCGATATCCGGCGCCTTGTCTCCCTTGAAGCCAAGGAACGTTTCAAACGGGATATCGTGGCCGTCGCGGATCATATCAATGCCGCAGTGCGGACAGTTTTTCTGGGGGAGGTCGAATCCCGAGCCTACCGAGCCATCGGTTACGAACTCGTTGTAGCGGCACTTCGGGCAGCGGTAATGCGGCGCTAGGGGGTTAACCTCGGAAATACCCGACATTATCGCAACGAACGAAGAACCTACCGAACCTCTGGAACCTACCAGGTATCCGTTGTCCTCGGAGTATTTAACCAGCTTCTGGGCGATCATGTAAAGCACGGAAAATCCGTATTTGATGATCGCGTCAAGCTCCTTCTGAAGGCGCTTTGTAACTATTTCGGGTATCTTTCCCTCGTAGCCGTACCAATTCATCGCCCTTGTCCAGCAGAGATCCTGAAGCTCCTGCTCCGCGCCCTCGATGGAAGGCGTGTAGGTTCCCTTGGGTATGGGGCGGATATCGTCGACCATATCAGCAATGGCGTTCGGGTTGGTGATTACGACTTCCTTCGCCTTTTCTTCGCCGAGGTAGCTGAATTCCTCAAGCATTTCATCGGTGGTGCGAAGGTACAGCGGAGCCTGATTGTCGGCGTCCTTGAAGCCCTGACCCGCCTGGAGGATCTTACGGAAAATACCGTCCTCCTTGTTCATAAAGTGGACGTCGCAGGTTGCCACGACTGGCTTGCCGAGCTTTTCACCGAGCTTCACTATACGCATGTTGAGCTGGCGCAGACCCTCGTCGTCGGCGACCCTTCCCTCGCGTACCAGGAATTCGTTGTTGGCTATCGGCTGTATTTCGAGATAGTCGTAGACGGAGGCGATTTTTTCAACGTCCTCCTGGCTCTTTCCGTCGAGAATAGCGCGGAAAAGCTCGCCGGCTTCGCAGGCGCTGCCGACTATCAGACCCTCGCGGTGCTTCTGCAGCTCGGACAGGGGCACGCGGGGTTTTCTGTAGAAGTAATTAAGGTTGGAGTAGGAAACCAGCTTGTAGAGATTTTTCAGACCGACCTGATTCTTCGCCAGGATTATCATGTGATAAGTGTTGAGCTTCTTGACGTCAACATTGCCAAGTATGGAATTGAAGTCGCCGAATTTCTCGAGCGGGTGTCCCTTGCAGGAAACATTTACGAGGGAAATGAATATTTTGGACAACATTTCCGCATCGTCGATCGCACGATGGTGGTTGAAATCACCGAGCTTGAATTCCTTTGCAACTGTGTCCAGCTTGAAGTTCTTGAGATGCGGGAGCGCCGCTCTAGCAAGCTTGAGCGTGTCTGCGTAGCGGATATCGTAGGTCAGACCCTGGCGCGCGCATGCGATCTTGATAAACGACGTATCGAAATCCGCATTATGCGCGACTAGAACTCCCTTGCCCGCAAACTCGATGAACTTTTCGAGCGCTTCCTTTTCCGATGGGGCGTCCTCAACCATCTCATCGGTTATACCTGTAAGCTCCGTGATGTTGGCGGGGATCGGGCGCTCCGGGTTTACAAATGTCTGGAAGCGGTCGACTACCTCCATGTTATTGAGCTTGACCGCGCCGATTTCGGTTATTCTGTCGAGGTCGCGGCTAAGTCCGGTGGTCTCAATATCGAATACGATCACGTCGCCGTTTATCGGGCATTCGTTGCAGCCGGAAACCAGGGCGTCCGAATCGTTGACGAAATACGCTTCCATGCCGTAGATTATCTTGAATTCGCCGCCGTCCTTGCGTATTTTCTCGACGGTGTTCATTGCCTCCGGGAACGCCTGAACGTTACCGTGATCCGTAATTGCGATAGCCTTATGCCCCCACGCAAACGCCTGCTTGACCAGCTCGCCGGCGGGAGTTATAGCGTCCATGTCCGACATGGTTGTATGGAGATGCAGCTCAACGCGCTTGTCCTCTGCCTTGTCCTTGCGCTTTTTGGTCTTTACCGAAGCGATGGAGTAGGGGCGGATATTCAGACATTTTGCAAATGTATCAAACTCGAACTTGCCGGTGACTATTATCGCCTTGCCCGGCTTGATGTTGCTCTTGATAACGTCTGCATTCTCTATCGCAGTGATTATTTTAAGTATCTCGGAGGAGGTCTTATCTGAGAAATATGCGGTGAAAATAAATGTGTTGCCGTCTCTGGAGGTCTTGTCCTCGGTCTTGAAAACCTCGCCCCAGAGCGTTACTTCGTCGCCCTCGCCAAAGTGCTCCGCCATCTGCAGCGGAGCCTCGCTGATTCCCTTTCCATAAAACAGGGAAGCGGTGCTGTCGAGCTTGTCGGATTCAAACGGCAGCTTTATTTCCTTGGGCTCTTTGAGCACTGCCGCTCCACGTCTGCCGCCGCCCTTTCCGCTGCCTCCCTGGAAACGCTTTTCCCCAGAGGGAGCAGGCGGCAGAGCCTGGGTTATCGTGATTTTAGGAAGCGGAGCGCTCTGCTCCTTTTCAAGGTACTCGTCAATGTTTATCTCAGAATTACCTGTAAAAACCACCTGGAGGCGCTTCTTGAAGAATCCGGCGATCATGCGCTGTATAGAGGTATCAATACCCATTTTCATCAGGATATCCCTGCCGCCGGAGTGCAGCGATATCTCGCAGGTCTCGCCGTCGTCGCTTATTTCCGCTCCGTCTAGGTAGCCGTTGACCGACCCGTTTCTGTCCTTGAGTATCGCGATTATCTCGTAAATGTAATCCGGTGTGTAGAGCGATTCATGAAAGCTCGGGAAAATCTGTATTTTCGCGCCGCCTGTCGCTGATGAAAGCTGCTTTTCAGCAGTCAGGATCTCAGCAGCGGGACACAGCTCGTCCATTTCAAGGTTAATGAGCAGCTCCTTGTTCTGCTGATCGTGTATTATTTTAAGTATCCTGCCCTCCGCGCAAGTCTGCGGAAGCGTGAGCCCATCGAAAAGCTCGCTTAACTTTGCCGACATCTGATCCTTCCTTTCAGGTTTATAACAGGTCTATTTCTTTTTTCAGTTCCTCAAGGAGCCTATCTTCGGGCACTTTTCTGAGTATCTGTCCCTTCTTGAAAAGGATACCCTCTCCGTTTCCTCCGGCTATACCGATATCCGCTTCCCGGGCTTCTCCGGGGCCGTTGACCACGCAGCCCATTACCGCGACCTTTATCGGCTTGTTTATCCCGGCACAAAGTTTCTCGACCTGTTCCGCAAGCGGAATCAGCGCGATCTTGGTTCTTCCGCAGGTCGGACACGCCACGATCTGCACGCCGGTTCCGATATCGCATGCACGCAGGATATCCTTTGCGGCGTAGATTTCCTTGACTGGGTCTGCGGTCAGGGAAACGCGTATCGTATCGCCTATACCATCGCAGAGCAGCGAGCCTATTCCTACCGCCGACTTAATGACGCCCATGCGCTCCGTTCCAGCTTCGGTCACTCCGAGGTGCAGCGGATAGTCAACCTGCTTTGCAAGCAGCCTGTACGCCTCTATCATGAGCTTCACGTCCGAGGATTTTATACTGATCACGATATCGTCGAAATCGCAGTCGTTCAGCAGCTTTACATGCCCGAGAGCGCTCTCTACCAGCGCTTCCGGGGTGGGGCTTCCGTACTTTTCAATCAGCCTGCGCTCAAGCGAGCCGGAGTTCACTCCAATACGGATAGGAACATTGTGGATCCGACAAGCGTCCGCGACTGCCTTTACACGGTCGACGCCCCCGATGTTTCCAGGATTAATGCGCACCTTGTCGACCCCGGCTTCCACCGCGGCAAGCGCTATTCTGTAGTCAAAATGAATATCGGCGACTACCGGGATATCAACCGCGTTTTTCAGCGCGGGAATGAGCCGGACGTCCTCAATGGTCGGTATCGCTGCACGGATTATTTCGCAGCCCGCCGCTTCAAGCTCCTTAGCCTGCCTTACTGTGCCTTCTACGTCCCCGGCGGGAATGTTCAGCATCGACTGAATATAGATTTTACCGTCTCCGAGCAGCAGACTGCCTACTCTTACCTTTTTATTGCTCAATTGAAACCTCCGCTGATCAGCTTAGAAATATCTCCGAATGTTACCACAAGCATAAGAACCATAAGCAGACCGAAGCCTACCAGGTGTACAACGCCCTCGATTTCAGGCTTGAGAGGCTTGCGGCGTATCGCTTCAATAACAAGGAACAGGAACCGGCAGCCGTCCAGCGCGGGAATGGGAAGCAGGTTGAAAACTCCCACGTTGATAGTAATAAACGCGAAAAGGTAGCAGAACGACGGGAGTCCGTAACTTACGCTCTGCGAAACAACCGTGACGGTTCCGACCGGACCTGAAAGGTCTTTCAGACCGTATTTCCCCTTGAACAGATCAGCCAGTGTGAACATTATCATGCGGCTTATCGAGGCGGTCTCACGTCCGCTGTACTCAATAACCGTCAGGAAATTCCTCTCGAGCGGCTGAACGTAGAAACTGTAGATAACATCGCTGTTTCCGTTATCGTCTGTTTCGACCTTGAACTGAACGTCTTTCAGCGCGATAAGCTCTCCGCCGCGCTTCACCTTGAAATCAAGCAGGAGGTTTCCGTTTTCGTCAGTGCGGCCGCCGTTGTTCTGCATTTTGTACTGAATGTCGAACGTTGTCCAGACCGTGGTATTCTCCACGGAGACGATCTCATCGCCGACCATTAGCTGACTTGTAATCCCGGGTATATCGTTGACAACGCTTACCGTGGTCGTTCCGATGTTCGAAATTGTGCAGACATATATCATTGCGACAAAAAATCCGAGAATCAGGTTCATTATCGGGCCTGCAAGTATAACTATCATTCTCTGCCAGACCGGCTTCCGGTTGAATGCGCGCGGGTTGTCGCTTGAATCCTGCTCGCCTTCCATTGATACCGAACCGCCGATGGGCAGCAGACGTATCACATAGTTAGTCTCCCTTCCCTTTTTCCTCAGGATCACCGGACCCATTCCGACCGCGAATTCGTTTACCTGAATCCCGCAGAGCTTTGCCGCTGTGAAATGTCCCAGCTCATGAATAATGATAATAACGCAGAACGCGAGTATTGCAATGACTATCTGCATATGACCTCCTGTCAGAGAGTTCCGAACTTTGCCGCTACATATTCCTCGGCGGCAGCCTTTGTATCTAGTATTTCCTGGAGCGTTGGCTCGGGAATGAATTTTACAGACTCCAGGGCGCCGCTGACCGCCTCGCCGATGTCAAGGAATCCGATCTTCCCTGCAAGGAAAAGCGCAACAGCGGCTTCGTTTGCGGAATTCACCGCGCAGGGGGCGTTTCCCTCCATTGAAATCGCACGTTTTGCCGCACCAAGGCAGGTGAAGGTTTCCGGATCCGGCTTTGAAAAAGTAAGCTGACCCACGTCAAAGAGCGATAGCTTCTTAGCCGGAGACGGAAGGCGCCTCGGGTAGGTCAGCGCTAACTGAATAGGAATACGCATATCAGCCGTACCCAACTGAGCAATAACAGCGCCGTCCTCGAACTCCACCGCGGAGTGAATTATGCTCTGCCTGTGAACGACTATCTCCACCTGCTCTGGGCGCACGTCGAAAAGCCGTACCGCTTCGATCAGCTCCAGACCTTTATTCATGAGAGTTGCGCTGTCAATGGTGATTTTCGCGCCCATGCTCCAGTTAGGGTGCTTTAGAGCCTGCTCAACGGTCACTCCCCGGAGTTCCTCCGTGTTTTTCCCATAGAACGGCCCGCCGGAAGCGGTGAGCAGTATTTTCTCAGGACGGTTTTCACCGGCTCCCATCAGGCACTGGAATATCGCCGAATGTTCGCTGTCGATCGGCAGCAGCTTCACGCCGTGCTCCTTTACGCAGTCGGTGACGAGCTTTCCGCCTGCTACCAGCGTTTCCTTGTTGGCAAGAGCGATGTCGTTGCCTGCTTTCGCCGCCTCCAGCGTGGGTAAAAGTCCGACCATGCCGACAACGGAATTCACCACAATATCGCAGTCAAGGCGCGCCAGCTCGCACAGACCTTCCATTCCGCAGAGCACCTTGATTTCCGTATCAGCAAGCCGCTGCTTCATGTCAGGATACGCGCTTTCGGAGTAAACGCAGACGTACTCCGGCTTAAACTCCCTGGCCTGTTTCTCAAGCCGCGCCGTATTTGTCGAAGCGGACAGCGCCTTGACTCCGAACCCGTGCATGCGGCAGACGTCAAGCGTCTGAGTGCCGATCGACCCCGTCGAACCGAGTATGACAATGCTTTTCATTTATTAATATACCCCGCATTCAAGTAATATTCCCTTTGAACAAAACCACCCATTCACGCGGGTGAATGGGCAGAAATCATAAGAGCGGCCGCTCAGTTAAACAAAAATGAAACGTCCCAGATAGGAAAATGCTATATACAGGAACGGAGCAACAAAAATCACGCTGTCGAATCTGTCCAGTACGCCGCCGTGACCCGGCATAATGTTGCCGAAATCCTTGACATCATACTCGCGCTTGATAACGGACGCGGAGAGATCTCCTATCACCCCGACAAGCGAAGCAGCCATTGAAAGCGGCACCAGGACGAAATAATTGAGCTGTACATCATTCAGGACGAAAGTGTTGTAAATAAATACAGTTATTACAGTAACAACGCCTACAGTAACAACGCCGCCGACCAGACCCTCAACGGTCTTTTTAGGGCTTATGAGCGGACAAAGCTTGTGCTTTCCGAAGAAAGTTCCGACAAAATACGCGCCGGAATCCCCGAACCACGCGCAGAACAGGACATACAGCACCATGAAGATACCAAGCCCCTCGCCATGCGCAGAATACCTCAGCAGGGTTATACTGCACAGAGCAACCGGAAGAAGCCCTCCCGCAGCGCCGCATGCGAGCACCTGTTCAAAGCGGACTTCCTTGTGGAACTTCAGCATAATCAGCGCCATCACAATTATATACAGCATTGCGGCAGGCACAGCCAGGAACTTGATTTGGCTTATGGAAATAATAATCGGAAAAACAGCGCCAAAGACAATTGACGTCCACCTCAGCACGGTAAACTTATCGCACTTTATCGCGCGGGTAAGCTCCCATACCGCGACAGCAGACAAAAACGAAATGGCCGCGCAATAAACGAATAGATTATCGAGAATCAGAATTGTGACTCCCAGTACTATTCCAACAGCAGCGGAGATCAGTCTCACACCCATAAGCAAACCCTTCCTCTGAAACTACACCCCGCCAAAGCGCCTGTCCCTGTCGTTGTAGATTTGTATTGCGTATTCCAGATGTTTTTTTGTGAAATCCGGCCAGAGCACGTCCATAAAAACGAACTCCGCATAAGCCGCCTGCCAGATCAGAAAATTTGACAGTCTCTGCTCGCCGCTGGGTCGGATTATCATGTCCAGCGGGGGCATTTCCGCAGTATAAAGCAGTTTCTCGATAGAATCCTCAGTTATGCCGTCCGGAGAGATTTCCCCGGAAGCCGCTTCGCGGGCAAGCTCCCTTGCGGCTCTTGTAATTTCATCTCTGCCGCCGTAGTTCAATGCCACGCCGGCGATAAAACCAGTGTTATTCACGGTTGAATGCTGAATATCCAGAAGCTCTGCGGTAATATCCTCCGGAAGCCGCGTTATATCGCCCAGGAAAATAAATCGTATATCTTCCCGCGCGGCAGCCCTGATATCCTTAATATACTGCCGGAGAAGGTTCATTATTCCTTCAACCTCGTCAGCCGGACGCTTCCAGTTCTCGGTCGAAAATGCATAGAATGTCACGCATTTAACCCCAAGCTCCCGCGCCCAGTTGATGGTCTTTTTAAAGACGGCTGCGCCCTGCTTGTGCCCAAAGCTCCTCGGGAGGCCGCGTTTTTTCGCCCACCTGCCGTTGCCGTCCATTATTATGCCGACATGCTGCGGAACATTAACCTCAGCCATCAGATAGACATGATCTCCTTGTCCTTGTCAGCGCCGACAGCGTCGATGGTCTCGATATACTTGTCGGTGATCTTCTGAACATTCTTCTCAGCTTCCTTGAGGTCGTCCTCGGTGATCTCACTGTTCTTCTTCTTTGCCTTGAGCTTGTCGAGAGCGTCGCGGCGTACGTTGCGGACTGCAACTTTGCTTTCCTCGCAGATCTTGCTTACCTGCTTGCAGAGTTCCTTTCTGCGGTCCTCGGTAAGCTGCGGAAATGCGATACGAAGCACTCTGCCGTCGTTGGTGGGGTTGATACCCAGGTCACTCGCCTGGATAGCCTTCTCGATGGACTTCAGAGTAGAAGCGTCGAACGGCTGAACAACGAGTATTCTAGCCTCGGATACAGAAATAGACGCCATCTGGTTAACAGGAGTCGGGCAGCCGTAATAATCTACGGTGATTCTGTCAAGTACGCTGGGATTAGCTCTGCCTGCACGGATCGTTGCAAGCTCGCTTTCAAGCGCGTTTACGCACTTGCCCATCTTTTCCTTTGTAATGTCGAGTATCTCTTTCATTATGGCACCTCTTTCGTGATATTACTGGGGCTTATGTTTTGTAACGAGAGTTCCGACAGTTTCTCCCATCACTGCGTCGTAGATATTGTCGGGACGGTTAAGATCAAATACGATTATCGGAATGTTATTTTCGGTGCAGATCGCAGCCGCTGCGCTGTCCATTACCTGGAGCTTCTTTACAAGGATATCATGATGTGTGATCACGTCATACTTGACTGCGTCGGGGAACTTCTTGGGATCTTTGTCATAGATGCCGTCGACCATAGTCGCCTTCAGCAGGATATCGGCGTTGAGTTCCGCCGCACGAAGCGAAGCCGCGCTGTCCGTCGAGAAGAACGGGTTGCCGGTTCCACAGCCGAATATAACTACCCTGCCCTTTTCAAGGTGGCGGATAGCCTTGCCGAGAATAAACGGCTCAGCTACCTGCTGCATTGTAATGGCAGTCTGAACTCTGACCTCACATCCGAGCTTTTCAAGCACATCGGCTACAGCAAGGGCGTTCATGGCAGTGGCGAGCATGCCGATATGGTCTGCACGCGCTCTGTCCATACCCTCGGAGCTTCTTCCGCGCCAAAAATTTCCGCCGCCGACAACTATGCCAATCTGAGCGCCGGCGTCAGCGCACTTTTTTATGCTCTTGCAGATGTTTTCAATGGTCGGGATATCAAGCCCGCTGCCCTTATCTCCGGAAAGCGCTTCGCCGCTGAGCTTCAGCAGTACTCGCTTATACTTAGGAGTTCCTGATTCCATATATGTTGCCTCCAAAATTTGTAATAATGCGTTATTAGCTGAAACATCAATAATCCAGAACACGGATCCTTCCGAGAAGGTCTGCGCTGTCGGAAACCTTCGCGATTGCGTCAGTAGTAGCCTTTTCAGTCATAACGCCTGTAACGAACGCAAGCTCGTTCTCAGGCTGGTTCTTTCTGGAAAGATATGTTACGTCGCCGAAGAGCGCCTTGACAACCGCCTTGGTAACTTCCACGTTCTTGGAAGCCAGTCTGATGTAGCTTGCGCTTGTGAAGTCACTGAAATCCTTGATGAAGTCCTGAGCGCTGTCAGTCCATGTGAGGGACTTACTTGTGCCGGAGTGCTTTACAGCGGAAACGATATCCGCAACAACTGCGCTTGCGGTCGGAAGCTTGCCAGCGCCCTTGCCGTAAAATACAACGTCGCCGGTAGCGTCGCCACGAACCAGGATAGCGTTGAATACGTCGTTAACGCCCGCAAGCTGGCTCTCGTCCTTGATAACCGCCGGGAAAACGCCGATCGAGATCTTGCCGCCCTCTTCGCGCTTAGCACAGCCGATGAGCTTGATCTTGCAGTCAGCGCTGTCGCAGTACTCAACGTCCTCGAGAGTTATCTTTGTTATGCCCTCGGTGTGTACGCTCTCGGGGTAAACATGCTTGCCGAATGCGAGGGAAGCCAGAATGCATATCTTGCGGCATGCGTCGTGACCATCAACGTCAGCGGACGGATTGCGCTCTGCATAGCCCAGCTCCTGAGCGATCTTGAGAGCCTTCTCAAAGTCCATACCGTCGCGGATCATCTTTGTTAGAATAAAGTTGGTCGTACCGTTCAGGATACCAGCGATCTCGTCGATTTCGTTTGCGGAAAGGCATGCATGAAGGGGCTTGATAATGGGAATTCCGCCGCCTACGCTCGCTTCGAAGAAGAAGTTTACATTCTTTTCCTTTGCAATGGCGAGAAGCTCCGCGCCCTTAGCTGCAACGAGCTCCTTGTTGGAGGTTACTACGCTCTTGCCTGCTTCTAGCGAGGACTTAACGAAGTCGTAGGACGGCTTGAGACCGCCGATGACCTCGGCTACAACTGTGACCTCAGGGTCATTGAGGATAACATTGAAATCCTTGACGAATTTATCCTTGTAGGGGCTGTCGTTGAAATCACGGACATCGAGAATATACTTGATATCCATTTCCTGCCCAGCCTTCTTCTCAAGGCTTTCCTTGTTCTTATAGAAAACCTCTACTGTACCTGAGCCTACTACACCGTAGCCCAGAACCGCGATCTTAGCCATAATCTACTTCCTTTCATTATACGGCGCCGCCGTATGAACATCTGCACCGGCGGAGTGAGCATTCGCCGCCTTTGACCGGGCGTGTTCAGGTATTTTTCTGCGAAAACCGCCTCAGCCGTCAGATCTCCGTCAGTCCCGCGTGACCGTGGGGTGTGACATCTTTCAGCTTTTAAGCATGGCTCCGCTTATTATCCTGTATATTATATCACAATTCAATGATATTTGCAAGTAGTTTTTTAAAGGCTTGTAATTTTTCTGTGTAGTTATTCTGAAAGAATTGCATCTATCGCGGAAAGTTCCGACTGTGTGAAGTCCAGTTTGTATACCGCTTCCACATTTTCCTTTATCTGTTCGGGACGCGAAGCGCCGATCAGCACCGTAGTGACCTTACCCTCCCGGAGCACCCATGAAAGCGCCATCTGCGAGAGCTTCTGTCCGCGTGAAGCCGCAATATCATTGAGTCTGCGAAGCTGAGAGAGCTTCTGATCGGTGAGTTCGGTTTTGATCCAGGTCCTTCCCTTTCCGATTCGGGAATCCGCAGGAATTCCGTTCAGATAGCGATCCGTGAGCAGTCCCTGATAAAGCGGGGAAAACACGCTCAGGCCGATTCCCTGCTCCGCCGCGAAATCACGCAGGCCGTCTGATTCTATCCAGCGGTTGAGCATTGAATAGCTCGGCTGATTCACGACGAACGGCGTGTGAAGCTCCTTGAAAATCGACATTATTTCGGCGGTCTGAGCCTTGTTGTAGTTTGATATCCCGACATACAGCGCCTTCCCCTGCCTTACCGCATTGTCGAGCGCGAGAGCTGTTTCCTCAAGCGGCGTGTTGGGGTCGAAGATATGATGATAGAATATATCAACATAGTCGAGCTTCATGCGTTTCAGCGACTGATCCAGCGAAGCGGTAAGGTACTTTCTCGAACCGTTGCGGTCGCCGTATGGACCGTCCCACATCTCGTAGCCCGCCCTGGTTGAGATCACAAGCTCATCACGGAACTGCCGCATTCCACGGTCAAGTATTTTCCCGAGATTCTCCTCGGCTGAGCCATTGTATGGATTTCCATAATTATTGGCAGCGTCGATGTGGGTTATTCCGAGATCGAATGCGGTATGCACCATCTCCTCCATATTATCGAAGCTGTCCTTATAGCCAAAGTTCTGCCAGATTCCCAGCGATACCGCCGGGAGCTTCAGACCGCTCTTTCCGCAGCGGTTATATACCATTTTTTCATAGCGATGTTCGTTTGGTGTATACATTTTTCCTCCGTGTTAGTGTCTCTTGAAAAATCCCGGCTTCTTTTCGGATGCTGAATTCTTCCTCTCTTCCTCGAGTTCTTTGAGAATTTCGCGCTTTATGTTCTCGCGGAGATTTTCGTACAGGTTCTCGTACAAATTGTTATAAAGCTCAGCCGCGAGCTTCTCCTTGTCGAACAGCGGCTCTGGAGTTATCTTCTTCTTTAGATTGCGCTGTATCTCCTCCAGCTCGAAGGAAGTAAATGCGCTTGCAGTCGAAATGTACTCTTCCTCTTCGGGCTCCTCTTTTGCAGGCTCCGGAGCTTTTTCGGGTTCTGTATGTACCTCCTGGTGCGACGGTTCGTCAGTCGCTGTATTTGGTTCCTCAGCGGTCTCAGCGTCGGAAGCAGGAAGCGTTGTGAATTCCGGTTCAAACTGCTGCATTTCCTGCATTGTATCTTCCGGTTCCTCCTGCTGAACCGCAAAGGGATCAGCAGGAGTTTCCTGTTCTGAAATTTCGGGTACTGACTGAACTTCCTCCGCTGGAGTTTCCTCGACTGGCTCGGGAACTACCGGCTCTAGCTCCGGCACTGGCTCGGCGGGAGCTTCCTGCTCCGGAATTTCGGATACTGACGAAACTTCTTCCGCTGGCGCTTCCTCGACTGTGTCGGGAACTATTGGCTGTAACTCCGGCATGGATTCAATCGAAGATTCAGAAACTTGCATTGAAACAGCGGCAGAAACTCCCTGCACGTCTGATTCTGGAAATACTGTTTGAGGAGCCGGAGCAGTGCTCTGTGTCGGCTGAGCTGGATTTACAGCAGGCTCGTGATTCACTTTATGGCCGCAGTAGGGGCAGTACAATGCCTGGGGTCTGATGAGTTTTTTACCGCATTCTTCACAAAACATTTGGTGCCTCCGCATTAATTATTCGTGCTGCTTATATTCTGGGAAACGCTGAATAAAACAATCCTGGTTTTTATTCTGAAAATGCCTCCCAAATGACCAGCACTCAGGAGGCATTTTAATGTAACTATTACATCTGTGCAAGCTCAGCAAAGGACTGCTTCATTGCCGGATAAAGCTTGCGGTACATTGCATATACCTTTTCGTACTCGGCGGTGTTTTCCGCGATAGGTTCCTGTATCTTCTCGGGCTTGATGACCGCACGGCACGCCTCGGGAACGCTCTTATAAATACCTGCGCCAACCGCCGCAAGAAGCGCTACGCCAAGCGCGGGGCCTTCCTTGTTCTGGGTGGTCTTGACCTGGCAGCCGTAAAGGTCGGCAAGCATCTGACGCCACAGCGGAGATGTTCCACCGCCGCCGCACGCCATCATATCGCTTACGTTAATGTTCATCTCGCGCATAACCTCAACGCAGTCGCGCAGGGAGTAGGATACGCCCTCCATTACCGCACGGAGCATTTCCTTCTTCTTGTGCATGGTGGAAAGCCCGAAGAATACGCCGCGGGCATTAGGATCAAGGTGAGGAGTTCTCTCGCCGTTGAGGTAAGGCATGTAAAGCAGACGGTTTGCTCCGATCGGAACGCTTCCCGCTTCCTTATCCATAAGGTAATAGGGATCAACGCCCATAGAAAGCGCGGTCTCCATTTCAGACCATGCAAAATTGTCTCTGAACCACTTGAGGGACAGTCCGGCGGACTGTGTAACGCCCATTACATGCCAGCAGCCAGGAACGGCACAGCAGAAGGTGTGTACTCTTCCCTTCTTATCAATGGAAATATCGGAGGTATGTGCAAATACAACGCCGGAAGAGCCGATAGTAGTAAACGCCTTGCCGTCCTCGACTACGCCGGTTCCGACCGCAGCTGCCGCATTATCTCCGGCACCGCCGACTACAGGAGTTCCGGCTTTAAGACCCGTAAGCTCCGCAGCCTTTGCCGTGATAGTTCCGGTGATCTCGGGAGATTCGTATACCCTGGCAAGGAGAGCCTTGTCGATACCAAGCTTGTTCAGTACTTCGTCAGACCAGCAGCGGTTCGGAATGTCAAGAAGCTGCATTCCGCTCGCGTCGGAAACCTCGGTTGCGAATTCGCCGGTAAGCATAAAGCGTATGTAATCCTTCGGAAGGAGGATATGCCTGCACTTCTCGTAATTCTGAGGCTCGTTGTTCTTTACCCACATGATCTTCGCAGCGGTGAATCCGGTAATAGCCGGGTTCGCTGTGATCTCGATCATTCTGTCTGCGCCGACCTTATCGGTGATCTCAGCGACTTCCTTCGCGGTACGCTGATCGCACCAGATGATTGACTTACGGATTGGCTGGTTCTCAGCGTCAAGCATTACCAGACCGTGCATCTGACCAGAAAGTCCAACGCCCTTGATATCGTCTGCGCTGACGTTGCTCTGAGAAATAACGTCCTTGATTCCATTCACGGAAGCGTTCCACCAGTCGAGCGGCTCCTGCTCGGCGTAGCCGTTCTGCGGAGTGTAGAGCGGGTACTCATATGTAGCGGAAGCTACCGGGGTACCGTCCTCCGAGAAAAGCACCGTTTTTGTTCCTGAAGTGCCGATATCAACGCCTAAAATGTAAGCCATGATCATGTTCTCCTTATTAATACATCATCTGCGGTATAGCATTTACCGTAGTTCAAAACGTCAATGTAAACGTTTATTCTTTTTCAATTTTAATATAAATTGCCTAATTTGTCAAGAGGTTTTGAATTTTTTTGGTGTGAAATTACAAAAAATCGGGGCGATATTTCAATACGCCGCGATTTTACTATTTGACTGCGCCGATTGCATTGCGGACTGCGTTCAGAAGGTCGTCAGATCTGAAGGGTTTCCGGACGCATGGAACACCGAGTTCCTCCGCTTCATGCAGCGTTTCGTTATCCTCCGCAGCTGTAAGGAATATTACAGGAATCGTTATCCCGACGCCGCGCATGCGCTTCAGGGTCTCAAATCCGTTTAGCCCCGGCATCATCACGTCAAGAAGCACAAGGTCAGCTCCGTCTGAAAGTTTGCTGAGGCACTCCTCTCCAGAAGCAGCCTTTACTGTTTCGTACCCGTTCTTTGTCAGCATGAACTCAGTCATTCTGCGGTTCATAGGTTCATCGTCGGTTATGATTATCTTTGCCATGAGCTGTCCTTTCGTGACTTGTACTTTTTATATATTATATCACCATATTTCTTTGTTGTCAATGTCACGAAAACCCAGTACAATTATATCAAAAACATAGTAACCGATATTAAATATAAACATAAGCTTAAATTGCACAAAATGACTAATGATGTTGACAAACATAGTAAATTGAGATATAATATACACATGTGAATAAAATAACATTTTGTGTAGAAAGGGGTCTTTATATGGCAGTAATGACACGCAACAATTCCGACAAAAGAGTAATACGCACCAAAAAGGCGATTCGCACCGCGCTTTTCAAGCTAATGGAAAGCAAAGATATAGCGTCGATCACGATAAGCGAGCTTACAACGCTTGCAAACGTCAACAGACGTACATTTTACACCCACTACAGCAACATAACAGATATCCTCGACGAGACCGAATCCGAAATAGTAGAAGCCCTCGGCGAGCTAATATCGCAGTTTGACAGCGCGAGTCTGGTAGACAGCACCTACCACATTTTCATAGAGCTGAATCGTCTGATAACCGATGAATACGGCTTCTACTTCCACCTGATGAAAAGCGATTTCCGCGGAGTTCTCGTGACCCGCATGAAAACAGTGCTGAAAGCTTCCGCCGACAAAATTCTCGGTCGATTCACCATTCCCGCCGACGAAAAGTACATCACGCTGATGTCGTCGTTCATCAACGCAGGCTTCCTGAATCTGTTTCTGGAGTGGAACAAATCCGGCAATGACGTCTCCATTGAAACCGCCGCAAAGGTGGCAAGCGTAATGGTTGACTTCTGTGTGAAGAACGTTCCGGAAATCAGCAGGACGATCGACGATATGCGCGACCCAACAAACAAATAAATTATCCCGGTTCGTGAGAACCGGGATAATTTATTTACGCCTTATTCATTGTTGTGATGACCGTACGCATGACGTCAAGCGGCTTTTCGCCCTTATTGAGCGAAACGCGTATATGCCCCTTGCCGGTCGGCTCCAGCCTGAGACGGTTCGAATAAACGTCCGACAGAGCCGCAATCTTTTCCATGTCAAATTTGGACAGATAGAATATCAGATCATTTTTCATCTGGCTGATCTCCACGATATTGCAGGCGCTTGCCATATTACGCAGCCGCGCCACCTCGATAAGTCCGACAACCGACTTTGGCGGGTCGCCGTAGCGGTCGATGAGCTCGTCGGTTACATCGGTGCTGTCCTCGTCGTTCTGTATTTTCGCGATTTTGCGGTAGCAGTCGACGCGCTGCGCCTGGTTCGAAATATAGTCCTCCGGGATATACGCGTCTATCTTGATATCCACCAGGCACTCCTCCTTGTGGACGTCCTTTTCGCCGCGCTCCTCGCGCACCGCCTCGTCAAGAAGTTGGAGGTACATATCATATCCGACATTTGCAAGATGTCCCGACTGGCTCGCGCCAAGAATGCTTCCTGCGCCGCGTATCTCAAGGTCACGCATGGCTATGCGGAATCCGCTGCCGAACTGCGTGAACTCCCGGATAGCGTCAAGCCGCTTCTGAGAGATCTCGGACAGCACCTTCCCACGCTGGAACGTGAAGTAAGCATACGCGCGCTTGTTGGTTCTTCCAACGCGCCCGCGGAGCTGATGAAGCTGCGCAAGTCCCATATAATCAGCGTTCTCAATTATGAGAGTGTTAACGTTCGGAACGTCCACGCCCGTTTCAATAATGGTGGTGCACACAAGCACGTCGAGATCTCCGTCCAGGAGCTGCCGCCATATCTCTAGCATCTGTTCCTCTGACATTCTTCCGTGCGCCACGCCTACACGCGCGTCCGGAATCAGTGTTCGTATCTTCTCGGCGCAGCTATATATCGAATCAATCCGGTTGTGGATATAGTATACCTGTCCGCTTCGGCGAAGCTCCTTCTGAATCGCCTGCATGACGATGCCCCAGTCGTGCTCCATTACATAGGTGGTGATGGGCTGCCTGTCCTGCGGAGGCTCGTCGATAACGGACATATCGCGTATCCCGCTCATTGCCATGTTGAGCGTACGCGGAATCGGGGTCGCCGAGAGTGTCAGCACATCGACTCCGGCGAACATCTCCTTGAATTTCTCCTTGTGAGCCACGCCGAAACGCTGCTCCTCGTCGATTATTACAAGCCCGAGGTCCTTGAACTTGATGTCGTCCTGAATGATACGGTGCGTACCTATCAGGATATCAATGCTGCCAGCCTTCAGCCTGCGGAGTATCTCGCGCTGTTCCGCCGGGGTCTTATGCCGCGAAAGAAGCGCGATATTGACCGGGAAGCCCTCCATGCGGTTGCAGCAGGTCTGGAAATGCTGCCATGCAAGCACGGTCGTGGGAACAAGTATCGCGCACTGCTTACCATTTTCAGCGCACTTGAAAGCCGCCCTGAGAGCAACCTCTGTTTTGCCGAATCCAACGTCGCCGCACAGCAGCCGCTCCATCGGGACCGGCTTCATCATGTCCGCCTTTATTTCGTCAACGCAGCGGAGCTGAGAATTAGTCTCGATATAGTTGAAGTGCGCTTCGAAATCCTCCTGAAGCGAATCGTCCGGTGGGAATTCGTACCCCTTGCTCTTCATGCGGCGGGAATAAAGCTCAATAAGCTCGGACGCCATCTCCTTTGCTGCTGCCTTCGCTTTCGCCTTGGACTTCTGCCACTGATCGGAGTTCAGTTTGTTTAGCTTAACAGTGCCCGCGTCGCCGGAGCCGATATACCGCGACACAAGGTCAAGCTGCGTGACAGGAATGTGAAGCACGTCCGCGCCGGCGTAGCGTATCTTGATGTAGTCCTTGGCTACTCCGTCGGTCTCTATCTTGTGAACGCCGTCGAAAATTCCGATCCCGTAGGAATAATGCACCACAAGGTCGCCTATCGAAATATCGGAAAGCGAGCGAATCTCCTCGCCCTTTTTCTTTTTGGGAGGACGCTTCCTGTCCGCATGCACTGCGGTATGAGTGAACACCGCGAACTTTGTCACGGGGTATTCAATACCCGCGCTGAGAGTTCCCGGGGAAACGATTATCCTTCCGGGGAGCGGCTTTTCAGGCTCCATGGAGAAATCCGCCTTGTAGCCATCGTCGGCGAGGTCGGAAGCAAGCGTACGCGCGCCCTTTTCCGTTCCCGAAAATATCATGCAGGCAAACTTCATGCTGAGGTAGTTATCAAGCTCCGAGCGGAGCACGGCGTACTCACCACTCCACGGGGAGGTCTGCACGGCGCTCTGGACGTCCAGCATAAGACCCAGCTCCATTCCGCCGCCGCGGATAAACGTGTCGAAATACACCGACGTCCTGCTCTCGAGTTCGGAATACAGCTCGTTTTTAGTGAGCATGTAGCGGTCAAGCCCCTTGCACAGCTTCTTTTCCTCGGTGAGTATCTTTAGATCCTCCGCGTGCTGGAGCGCCACCGCGCGGTAGTTCTCCTTCGCGGATACGTTTTCACAGACGAACACCGCGTTTGAGTAGTCGAATACGGTCGCTTCCTCGGAGTAGCACAGCGGGAAGTACTTGTCGACCGCGTTCAGATTAACGCCGCCGCGCATTTTCGCAACGTCTGCGCTGAGCCGCTCGCGGACTCCCTCGGCGTTCTTGCCGCGGAGCTTCTTTGAAAGAGCCTCTATACGGCCGCATAGCTCGTCTGCGGAGTCAAAAAGCACCTCCCCCGCCGGAGAAATGCGGATCTCGTCAAGCGGGTCAGTACGGCGCTGAGTGTCAAGGTCGAACCTCGAAATGCTGTCGATGGTATCTCCCCACAGCTCAATGCGGCAGGGCGCGGAACTGCTCGGCGGGAAGATATCCACAATACCGCCGCGCACTGAAAACTGCCCTGCGCCCTCGATGAGGTCGCACCTGGAATAGCCCGCCGCCAGAAGGCGCTTTACGATGTCCTCCTGAGAGATCTCCATGTCGGCTGAAAGCGTGATGGTACGCTGTTTCAGCTCCTCCGGCGGGATAGTGAGCTGCGCCGCGGCTTCCGGCGAACATATCACGGCTTTACAGGTTCCGTCAAGCATTGCGGACAGCGCGAAAATCCGCTTGTGCTCGTACTCCCTGGACGCCGCCTCGAAATCTCCGAGCAAAAGCTCCTTCGCGGGGTACAGCAGCGCAGTACCCGCGCCATACATCATGTTGATATCGTTGGAAAGGCGCTGGGATTCCGCTTCGCTTTCCGCAATCACAAGCACCGGGAGAAGCTCCGGCTTTTGCAGGAGCGCTCCGATAATGTGAGCCTTGTGTATATGCGAAACGCCTGTCACAAGGGCAGGCAGCGTGTTATGATCGTCGAGATACTTGTCGAGTTTTTTATACTCGGGTATCTGCTGAGCCGCGTTAAGAAAAATATCCATCGTTTGTTCCTCAGGAATTGAACTTGTTCATTGCTTCGTTCATCTTGCCGCCGACCATCAGTTCAATGGAGCTTACAGCGTTGTCCATAGCAGTTTCAAGGGCTTCCGCCTGCTCCTTCTTGAAATGACCGAGCACCCAGTCGGCAAGATTGTAGTCGGGGTGTGGCTTCGCTCCGACGCCCATCTTTATTCGCGGGAACATATCGGAACCAGAAAGGTAAATTATGCTCTTGATCCCGTTATGGCCTCCGTCGCTGCCCTTTCTGCGTATACGCAGCTTGCCAGGCTCAAGCGAAATATCGTCGAACACGATGATAGTGCGCTCCGGCGGGATTTTATAGAAGCTCATTGCCTCTGTCACCGCTTCGCCGCTGTTGTTCATAAAGGTCGTGGGCTTCATGATAAGGCAGCGCTTTCCGGATATCATCGCGTCGCAGGTCAGCGACTTGAAGCGCAGCTTCTTGCAGTCGAGCTTGTATTTTTCGCAAAGAGTGTCTATTGTCATGAATCCGATGTTATGGCGGGTGCCTTCGTACTGCGTTCCTGGGTTGCCCAGACCGCATATGATGTACTCGACTGCACCCTGCGGCGCAGGTGTTCTTTCAGATTCGAGTTTCTTGAAAATATCTGCTATTGACATAGTATATGTGCCTTTCGGGTATTTTATATAACGCACAAAGACCACCCGCAGTATACTGCGAGTGGTAATTTGTGCTGTTTAGTTCGCGTTCAGACGAGATCGTTTGCATCAAACGGATCGCCGCACTCCGGGCAGAACTTCGGGGGGTGCGCGGGATCCTCGGGCTTCCAGCCGCACTTATCGCAGCGGTAAACCGGCGCTCCGGAGGGTCTGGGCTTTCCGCAGTTCTGGCAGAACTTACCCTTGTTAACAGTACCGCAGGAGCATGTCCAGCCCTCTGCCTGAGCGGGCTTGGCCTTGCCGCAGTTCGCGCAGAACTTTCCGGTGTTGGAGGTTCCGCACTCGCATGTCCATGTACCCTGGGCGGGAGCCGCCTGGGCTGCGGGCTGCTGTACATTCTGCTGAACAGGCTGCTGTGCCTGCTGCTGAGCGCCCATCTGATACAGGCTCTGTGCATTGAAACCGCCCTGCTGCTGAGCCATGTTCATTCCCATGAAGCCCATCATTGCGCCGCCCTGGTTGCCGGCAGCGGTCTTCATCGCGCTTGCCTGCGCCTCGACAAGGGTCGCAGCCGCCATGTTTGGATTACGCATTACAGCGGTTCGCTGGAGGTTGGTTATCATCTCCTGGTCTTCCTTCGGAAGCGTCGGAGGATTCATTGCGAAGGAAGCGACAACCATTCCGCGGAGCTTGCCCCACTTTTCAGTGAGCGCTTCGTTGAGTGCTTCGGAGATCTCCACCGCCTTGCCGGGCAGCGCGCTGGGTCTTACGCCCTGCTCGGAGATCTTTCCAAGCGCGGGCTGGAGAGCAGTCAGGATCTCAGCCTTGAGCATGCTGTCGATATTGGAACGGTTGAAGGTTTCGCCGAAGTTTCCGCATACATTAGTATAGAACAGAACCGGGTTTGTTATACGGAAGGAGTACTCGCCGTTGCAGCGCAGGGAAACATCGACATCAAGGCCGATATTGTTGTCAACCACGCGGAACGGGATAGGGTTCACAGTACCGTAGCGGTTGCCCATGATTTCCTTGATGTTTACATAGTAAACGCGCTGGTCATGGCCTGCCTGACCGCCGTAGGTGATACGGGAGCCGATATCCTTGATGGTGTTCATAATACCGTCGCCGAGGCTTCCGGAGAACACGGAGGGAGAAACAGCGGATTTGAATTCAAACACGCCTGCCTCTGCCGCAACTTCAGAAACCTTGCCGTCAACAACCACAAGCGCGCACTGACCCTCGTTGACTGCGATAGCGGAGCCATCGGTTATAACATTGTCGTCGCCCTTGTTTGTGCCGCGGGAGCCGACGCGCTTATGACCCTTCGCCGCAAGAATATCATTAGAAAGAGACTCACAGTATATGTATTCCTTGTACTGGTCAGCAAGGTTTCCGGCAACTGCGTTAATCGCTGCTTTAATTAAACCCATGTGTAACTCCTTTCAAATACGGAAATCCATTGGATAGTTTATATATATTTTAACTCAAAAAATGTAAATTGTCAATAGATATTTATAGATTTTTGTACTTGACAAACCCGATGTTTTGTGGTAAAATATTTAAAGTCATCGGGAGTCATCGGGGTGTAGCGCAGTTGGTAGCGCGCGACTTTTGGGAAGTTGAGGCCGCAGGTTCGAATCCTGTCACTCCGACCATTGCAAAATCCCCGCCAAATGGCTTAGTTAGCTGTTTGGCGGGGATTTTTATTTTTGTTTTCAATGACGTGTAACAAATGTATTTTGCCGCATTTTTGCGTTTTTCGCGAACACAGGCGTCAGATTTCTAATTATTCTGCGCCGAAAAATTCGCACTGCTGATCCACTCCGTCATAGCTTATCTTGCTGAATCCTCCGCCGGATGCCGCGCACTTTATAAGCTTTTTCGTGAGATCCGGGACATCGTCACGGTTCAGCGCTTCGTCGACGTCCACCCAGACCGCCTCGCTATTCTCGTCGTTGTCGGAACGCGCTTCGCCTGACACGTAATCCGCGCGGAACGCTGCGTACCAGTCCTTCAAGTTGAACCGCATTCCGATAAGTTCGCGCGGTTCTATCAGCACGCCGGTCTCCTCGAGATATTCACGGATCAGAGCCTCGCGCGGCATCTCGCCGTGATTCAGGTACCCTCCCGGGATTATCAGCCTGCCCTTGCCTGCGCCGTATGTATGCCGCGACAGCAGCACCTTTCCCTCATGTATCACAACTGCGGTCACCGACTGCGACCAGTTTGTATTGCCGTTTTCCATTATTCCTCCCGGATCCTCGCCGCGCAGTACCTATACCCCGCGTGCCGGAATCCACATTTTTCGTAAAATCCCGTGAGCCTGTCCTCGCATATCACCCGGATCTCTCCACCGAGGGCGCGGCAGACTCTGCGAAGCAATCCGCCGGCGTACCCTTTCCCTTCGAAGTCAGAAAGCACCGCCACCTGGGAAATCAGGCTCTCGGAACCTATCGAATGCTGAACCACAAGCGCGGATCTCCCGTCTGAAACGCACCGTGAAACTCCATGCCTCACCCTGTGCGACATGTCAAGGTACCACGGTTCAAAATCTATCGGAAACCGCGTCGAAATAACCTTCCATGCCTCCGACGGCGAACATTCCGGAAGTTCCTCTACGGATTTTTCAGGCATTCTCAGTTCCATCAAGCAGACCCGGCTGAATTCTGCGGGAATTTTCCCACGGAGCATATCCCCCGCCGTTTTCGAGCAGAACAGGTCGGAGAATCCGTTCATCGTCAGGAATCCTGCAAGCTCCTCCCAGTCGCAGCCGGGATCTTCGCATATCACAAAAGAGCCGTCCAGGCACGCAAGGTAGGTACTCCCCTGCCGGAAGAACCTGCAAAATTCGTAGCTCCCGCCGTACGCGTTGAACAGCGCCCGGATTTTCAGCGCCTCAACGCCCCGCGCCGGAAGCTCTGATAGCTGCTCCGCTGTATAAATACGCTCCGTCACAGCTCTGCAAATGCGCTCAGCACCGCTTCGGCCAGCTTTGCCGTCGCTGTGTAGTCCGCCTCATTGATAACGCACGCAGGCGAGTGAAGGTACCTGCACGGAACCGAAAGCGCGCAGGTGCGGACTCCGCCGCGGCTGACATGTATCGCGCCGCTGTCGTTTCCGCCGGCGATAAGCGTTTTCGTCTGATTTGCAATGCCAAGCTTATCCGCGGTGATCCTTGCAAGCTGGTACAGCTCGCGGTCGTAGATCGTTGCTCTGTCCATGTAGGATACTACGCAGCCCCTGCCTAGCTCGCATACGCGCTTGGCGCCGGAGGTCTCGGCGATATCGCAGGCGGTCGTTGTCTCGAGGACTACCGCGATATCCGGCTCTATCGTGAACGCAGCCGCCTTTGCTCCACGGGTCCCGACTTCCTCCTGAACCGTGAACGCATACCACGCGTCGTACTCGGGCCCGCCGTTTATCATGTCCATCATTATAAGGCAGCCGGCGCGGTCGTCTATCGCCTTGCTCTTTACGAAACCGCTTCCAAATCTGAAGCTGTCCGAATCGAACACAGCGCAGTCTCCCCTTGACACGTGCTTTCCTGCTTCCTCCGCGTTTTCCGCGCCGATGTCGATAAGAAGCGCGTCAAAATCCGGAGCCTTTTTGCGCTCGTCCGCGCTCTGCTGATGAACCGCCTTCGTGCCGATCACTCCGCGGGTGCCGTTTCCGAATCTCACAGCGCGTCCCAGTACGACACTCGGGTCAATTCCGCCGACTGCCCCGAACCTCAGGAAGCCGTCGCTCGTGATGTCAGTCACCATGAAACCGACCTCGTCCATGTGCGCCGCGAACATAATGCGGTTTTTCGGGGTTTTTCTGCCCTTCTTGAACACCAGCAGATTTCCCAGGTTGTCGGTTATTACCTTGTCAGCATGAATACTGGATTTGATGTAATCGCGTACCGCGCCTTCGTCTCCGGAAGTTCCGTCCAGCGCACATATTTCAAGAAGCCTGTCCATCATCAGTTTTTACCTCCCGCAGCGTACTCGCAGATCAGTCTTGCAGCGCTCTCAATATCGCTCAGCCGAACCGTTTCGATCGGAGTGTGCATATAGCGTATCGGAATAGAAACTGTGCAGCACTTCACGCCCGCTCTGCTTATTGAAATGCTGTCAGCGTTAGTTCCTGTGGAAGACGGCATGACCTCTATCGTATACGGGATCCCATTCTTTTCCGCGGCTGATTTCAGCGCGTCTGACATTCCGCGGTCAAGCGCTGCGGAATATCCTATCATTGCGCCGCTGCCAAGTACGGCGGTCTCATGCGGAACGCTGTCCGGGGTTCTTCCAAAGGATACGTCGACCGCTATCGCCTCGTCCGGTTGGAGACGGAACGCTGCGCCCTTTACGCCGCGCTCGCCGGTCTCTTCCTGGGCGGAAAAGCACACCGCAAGGTTGTATCTGAGCTTTCTCCCGCGGAGCATATCCAGCGCGCAGAGAACAGCGCATACGCCGCTGCGGTCGTCAACGGAAGGCGCGGATATCACGCCGTCGGAAAGATCGCGGAAATCGGAATCCACAGTAACGCGGCTGCCCAGCGGAACCGCCTTTTCGGCTTCCTCCCGGGTCATTCCGATATCTATTGCGATCTCGCCTGCCTCCGGAACTTTCGTGTGGTCGCTGGAAACATGCGGCGGCAGAGTCGAAACCACGCCGCGTATATCCTGCACTCCGTGAACGGTAACGCTCTGAGCCAGCATAATGCGCATGTCCGGACCGCCGCAGGCGCCTACCTTCAGGAAGCCGTCCGGGTCGATATACGATACTATAAATCCGATCTGGTCAATGTGCGCGTCGAGCATGAGCGTGGGCGCGGAAGCGTCCTGCGCGGGAATAAGCGCGGTCACATTTCCGAATGCGTCGCACTGTGCGCCCGGCGCGTATTCGCTCAGCAATTCGAGCGCCGTACGGGAAGCCTCGCTTTCTGCGCCCGAAACTCCGGTCGCTCCGGTCAGCAGCTCTAGTGTTTTCCTTATATCCAAAATCTGTCGTTCCTTTCTTGGAAAGTTACTTTAAAAAGTCGCTCGCGGTATCCGTTATATTGAAGTGATGCCCCTTGTGATTTAGAAGCTCCAGCTTATACGAAAGTATCTGCGGAACAACTCCGAGTTCAAACGCCGCTTCCTCCATGGCGGAAGCGTAGCTCATCACAGAGAGCGTTTCCTTATCGGTAAGGAGTATCTCCGCCGCAAAGAGGTTCGCCTCGCGCTCCGTCTTGTTGGTCGCCAGAAACAGCGAGCTTTCGCGTATTCCGCCCGCCGACAGCTCCCGGTGGAGCATATCGTGGCCGAATTCGTGCGCGCATACCGTCTGCTGAAGCAGCTTATCCAGCGACTTGTTTATAATAATGTACCGCCTGTTGTTTTCGAACAGGTAGAAGCCCTTGAGGGAGCCAAGTTCCCGCAGCCATACTGCCGCGCCGGAATTCTCAGCGGTCTGGAAGATCGTCCTCCCGCCGAATTCGCTCCGTACCTGTTCGACAAGGCTTATTATACGATCCATCATTCGCCGGAGTTATCGCGGGAATCCTCGTAGATCTCCATAAGGCACTTGATAAGGCTCTCCTTGTCCTCGGAATTCAGCGTGTTTCCTGCAAAAAGCCCGCGGGACTGCGCAAGGAACTGAGCCGCCTGCGCCTTGTCGGCGTCGCTGGCGCAGATCTTGCGTATGAACTGCTCCTCCACCGTAAGCTCCAGCTCCTGGCTGTCGTCCTTCAGGAATTCCGGCGTAAGCTGGAGCTGATCAGCCATTTTCTGGAGAGTTTCTGCACTGGGATTGCGGGTACCGTTAAGATAATTTGCAAACGCGCGGTAGGTTATTCCTATGCTGTGCGCAAAATCAGTCTTTTTGATACGCTTTCTGCTCAGCATTATCTCAAGTTTCTCGTTCATTTTCATGGTGTTTTCCTCCTAATTTACGCCGGCTGAATTCCATCAGCGCACGTTCATGATTATATTATAAACATGAACGCGGATTTTGTCAAGTGGTTTTCCTGATCAATTTCCCCTGCCGCACAGTCCGCCAATGTATATTATACAATAAATATTCATTCCAAGCTAAGAAATCAAGCCAGTAAATGCGGTTATTTCATCTTTTTGCAAGAAAATATTCATTAATTCAAAATTTCTTGTATATTATTCGCTGCACGGTATTTTTCCACTTGACAAACGCCGGAAAATGAGTATAATTAAGATTGTAAAAATTAATCAACCTTTTTGGGCTGAAATGTCGTAAAGGAGACACAAATCATGGCAAAGGAAATCAAAAAGATCGTTCTGGCTTACTCCGGCGGTCTCGACACATCTATCATTATCCCCTGGCTGCACGAAAATTACCCCGGCTGCGAAGTTATCTGCGTAGCAGGCAACGTAGGTCAGGATTCCGAGATCGTTGGTCTCGAGGAGAGAGCTAAGAAGACAGGCGCTTCCAAGCTGTATATTGAGGATATCCAGGACGAGTTCGTAAACGACTTCATCTTCCCGACCCTCAAGGCTGGCGCAAAGTACGAAGGCTATCTGCTCGGTACTTCCTTCGCTCGTCCTCCTATCGCAAAGCGTATCGTGGAGATTGCACGCAAGGAAGGCGCTGACGCTATCTGCCACGGCTGCACCGGTAAGGGCAACGACCAGGTGCGTTTTGAGCTGACGATCAAGGCTCTTGCTCCTGAAATGCAGATCATCGCTCCCTGGAGAATCTGGAACATCAAGTCCCGTGAGCAGGAGATCGAGTACGCAGAGGCTCACAATGTTCCGATCAAGATCACACGTGAGACCAACTACTCCAAGGATATGAACCTGTGGCACCTCTCCCACGAGGGTCTCGACCTCGAGGATCCCGCAAACGAGCCGCAGTACAACAAGCCCGGCTTCCTGGAGCTCGGCGTATCCCCCGAGCAGGCTCCTGACAAGCCCACTTATGTTACTATCCACTTTGAGAAGGGTATCCCGACCGCGCTCAACGGCGAGAAGATGGACGGCGTAAAGCTCATCAAGGCTCTGAACAAGCTCGGCGGCGAGAACGGCATCGGTATCTACGATGTAGTTGAAAACCGTCTGGTAGGCATGAAGTCCAGAGGCGTTTACGAGACCCCCGGCGGAACTATCCTCTACCACGCACACGAGGTTCTGGAAACCATCTGCCTTGATAAGGAAACTCAGCACTACAAGGCTGGCCTGGCTCAGAAGTACGCTGACATCGTATACAACGGTCAGTGGTACACTCCCCTGCGCGAGGCTATGGATGCATTCGTAGACAAGACCCAGGAAACTGTTAACGGCGACGTTAAACTGAAGCTCTACAAGGGCAACATCATCAACGCGGGCGTTACATCTCCTGACACTCTGTACAGCAGAGATTTCGCTTCCTTCGACGAGGACGACGTTTACGACCAGAAGGATGCCGCAGGATTTATCAACCTGTTCGGTCTTCCTATCCATGTAAAGGCTCTTCTGGACGCTGAGAGAAACAAGAAGTAATTTTACGGCTGATGTTAAGAGCGGGAAGTTCAGCCTTTCCGCTCTTAAATATTTTTCAGGATAATAAAAACGAGGTAGTTTTATGGCAGAAATGATGTGGGCTGGGCGTTCCTCACAGGGCGTGGACAGCAGAGTTAACGCGTTCAATTCTTCTATCGCTTTCGACGGAAGAATGTACAAACAGGATATCCAGGGCAGCATTGCCCACGCGACCATGCTCGGCGAACAGGGCATAATCAGCATGAGCGACAGCCTGGAGCTTATCGGCGGTCTCAAGGAGATTCTTGCGGACATCGAAAGCGGAAAGCTCCAGTTTGACATGACGGCGGAGGACATTCACATGTTCATCGAGGCGGAGCTTACAAAGCGCCTCGGCGACGTGGGAAAGCGCCTTCACACCTCGCGCTCAAGAAACGACCAGGTCGCGCTTGACATACGCCTCTATCTCCGCGACGCCATCAAGGAACTGCGGGAGCTTGTGGTATCTCTTGTCAAGGTACTCTGCAGCATCGCCGATGAGAACACCGAGACTATCATGCCCGGATATACTCATCTGCAGCGCGCTCAGCCGATAACCTTCGGTCATCACATGATGGCGTACGCTCAGATGCTGCTCCGCGACATCGAGCGCTTCGACGATACTCTGCGCCGCATGAACGTTTCCCCTCTCGGAAGCTGCGCACTCGCCGGAACCACCTACCACATCAACCGCGACAGAACCGCTGAATTGCTCGGCATGGAAGCTCCGATGGTGAACTCCCTCGACGGAGTTTCCGACCGTGATTTCTGCATTGAACTTGCCAGCGCCATCTCAATCTGCATGATGCACCTTTCCCGCTTCTCCGAGGAAATAATCATGTGGTGCAGCTGGGAATTCAAGTTCATCGAACTTTCCGACCGCTTCTCTACTGGCTCCAGCATTATGCCCCAGAAGAAAAACCCGGACGTTACCGAGCTTATCCGCGGCAAGACAGCCCGCGTTATCGGCGACAATGTGACTCTCCTTGCCATGATGAAGGGTCTGCCGCTCGCCTACAACAAGGACATGCAGGAGGATAAGGAAGCGATATTCGACGCAGTGGACAATCTCAAGCTCTGCCTGACTACGTTTATCCCCATGCTTGAAACAATGACCCTGTACAAGGACAACATGCGCAAGGCTGCCGCAAAGGGCTTCATCAACGCCACCGACTGCGCTGACTACCTCGTTAAGAAGGGCATGCCGTTCCGCACCGCTTATAAGATCACCGGCGGTCTCGTTGCTCACTGCATCGAACTCGGCACCACGCTTGAGGAGCTCCCGCTTGCTGATTACAAGAAGCAGAGCGACCTCTTTACGGACGACGTTTACAAGGCTATCAGCCTTGACACCTGCGTACGCGAGAGAAAGTCGTTCGGAGGCCCCGCGCCCGAGAGCGTAAAGAAGCAGATTGAGCTTACCAGAAAGAAACTGGAGGAACTTTGCAATGGTTAAGGTATACATCGACGGTCAGGAAGGCACGACCGGACTTAAAATACTTGAGCGATTCAAGAACCGCTCCGATATAGAGCTGCTCCGTATCGACGAGGACAAGCGCAAGGACGCGGACGAGCGCAGAAAGCTCATTCACAGCGCGGATTTCACGTTCCTCTGCCTGCCGGACGCCGCAGCTAGAGAGGCTGTGGCTCTCGCAGAGGGAAGCAATACAAGGATCATCGACGCTTCCACAGCTCACAGGACTAACCCCGACTGGGCTTACGGCTTCCCGGAGCTTGGCGCGGATTTCCGCGAGAAGATCGCGAAGTCCCCGCGAACTGCGGTTCCCGGGTGCTATGCAAGCGGCTTCATCTCAATGGCGTACCCGCTGGTGAAGCTCGGAATAATGCCCGCTGACTACCCCGTGAGCGTTCACGCGGTCTCCGGCTACAGCGGCGCGGGCAAGAAGGCCATCGCAGTCTACGAGAGCGACGACCGCCCCGCAGGTTTCGACAGCCCCCGTCAGTATGCGCTGACTCAGCAGCACAAGCACCTTCCGGAGATGCAGAAGATCTGCGGTCTGGAATATGCTCCGGCGTTCAATCCGCTGGTGTGTGACTATTTCAGCGGTATGGTCGTTTCCCTGCCGCTGCACACGAGGCTCCTCGCTAAGAAGTACAACGCGGACGACGTACGCAAGGCTCTCGCCGAATACTACGCAGGCGCAAACTTCGTGAAGGTAATGCCCGAGGGCGCTCCGGAGGACGGGTTCCTCAGCGCGAACGACCTCAGCGGAACAAATATGATGCAGCTTTTCGTCAACGGCAACGACGACCGGCTGATACTCTGCTCAAGACTTGATAATCTAGGAAAGGGAGCAAGCGGCGCGGCGGTTCAGTGCCTCAACATCATGATGGGCATTGACGAGACCACCGGTCTGCTGTAAGGTACATAAAATGGTTAAATTTGAAGGTTACGAATTCGTAGACGGCGGCGTCTGCGCTGCCGAGGGCTTCACCGCCGCCGGCGTTATCGCAGGAATAAAGGCCGGCAACACCACCAAGCGCGACCTCGCTATGATATTCTGCGCTGAGCGCTGCAAGGCTGCGGCTCTCTACACCACCAACAAGGTGAAGGGCGCTCCTATCTACGTTACAAAAAAGCACCTCGAGGACGGCTGCGCACAGGCGGTTATCGTGAACTCCGGTAACGCCAACACCTGCAACGAAAACGGCATTGAGATCGCCGAACAGATGTGCGAGCTCACCGCAGAAGCGCTTGATATCGACGCTGACGATGTTCTCGTAGGCTCCACCGGAGTTATCGGTCAGCCGCTTTCCATCAAGCCGATAAAGGCGCGCATACCCACCCTCGCAAAGGAGCTTTCCTCCAAGAAGAGCAGCGAGGCATGCGAAGCAATAATGACCACCGACACCCGCAAGAAGGAGATCGCCGTTGAATTCGAAATCGAAGGCAGAAAGTGCCACGTTGGCGGAATCTCCAAGGGCAGCGGAATGATCGCCCCGAACATGGCTACAATGCTCGGCTTCATCACTACCGACGTTGCTATCTGCCATGAACTGCTCGAAAAAGCGCTCCGCAAGGTGAACTCCCTAACATACAGCATGGTAAGCGTCGACGGCGACACTTCCACCAACGACACGCTGATACTCATGAGCAGCGGTCTTGCGAAGAATCCTGAGATCACCTGCGAGGACAAGAACTACGAGAAGTTCGAGAATGCGCTGTACGCTGTTATGATGAACCTCGCGCGTGAGACCGCACGCGACGGCGAGGGCGCGACAAAGCTGCTCGAATGCATCGTAAAGGGCGCTCCCGATGAAAACACCGCGAGGGTCGTTGCGAAGTCAGTTATTTCATCAAGCCTTGTCAAGGCTGCAATGTTCGCGGCTGACGCAAACTGGGGACGCATTCTCTGCGCTATCGGCTACGCCAAGGCTGATTTCGACATCACAAAGGTTTCCGTGGAGCTTGCCAGCGAAAAGGGCAAGGTAACAGTCTGCACCAACGGCGCCGGAGTGAGCTTCTCCGAGGAATCCGCCTCCGAGATCCTCTCCGAGGACGAGATCAAGGTGCTCGTCGACCTCCACTGCGGCGAAGGCGAAGCGATCGCATGGGGCTGCGACCTCACGTTCGAGTATGTAAAAATCAACGCGGAATACCGCACATAAGGAGCAGAAGAAATGCAGATAGATTACGATATACGGGCAAACGCCCTTGTAGAGGCGCTACCCTATCTTCAGGAATACAACGATAAGGTAGTAGTTGTAAAATACGGCGGCAACGCCATGACCAACGAAACCCTCAAGCAGGCTGTAATGCAGGACATCGTGCTGCTCTCCCTGGTAGGAATCAAGGTTGTGCTAGTACACGGCGGCGGTCCTGAAATCAACGCTATGCTTAAAAAAATCAACAAACAGAGCGAATTCGTCAACGGTCTGCGCTATACCGACGAAGAAACCATAGACATCGTTCAGATGGTTCTCGCCGGCAAGGTAAACAAAGATCTGGTGCAGCTCCTCCAGCGTGCCGGCGGCAAGGCGATGGGTCTCTGCGGGCTTGACGGGGATCTCATTAAGGCGAAGCAGCTCAACCCCGACCTCGGATTTGTCGGCGATATCACTGAGATCGACCCGGATCCCATCAACACCGCACTCAACAATGGTTACATTCCGGTGGTTTCCACTGTGGCTTCCGGAAAGAACGGCGAGGTATTCAACATCAACGCGGATACCGCAGCCGCACGTATCGCGGCTGAAATGGGCGCGGCTAACCTCATTCTTCTGACCGATATCAAGGGTCTGCTTGAGGACAAGGACGACGACAGCACTCTAATCAGGGTAGTCGGCGTAAGCGAAGTACCATACCTCAAGAATCAGGGCATTATATCCGGCGGAATGATTCCCAAGATTGACTGCTGCGTTGAAGCAGTCCGCCGCGGAGTTAAAAAGACCAACATCATTGACGGGCGTATCCCGCATTCTATCCTTATCGAGCTTCTCACCGACATCGGTGCGGGCACGATGATAATTCCGTAAGAGGTCATTATGAGTACAATAGAACAATTCAACAAATACGTTATGCCTAGTTACGGCAGGTACGACCTGGTTCTTGACAGCGGCTCCGGCAGACAGGCGGTAGACGAAAACGGCAAGGAATACATAGATTTCGGCAGCGGAATCGGCACTAACTCGCTGGGCTACTGCAACGAAAACTGGGTCAGGGCTATCTGCGACCAGGCTCACAAGATTCAGCACACCTCCAACTATTACTACACAAAGGTGCAGGCTGATTTCGCGAAGGCTCTCTGCGAGACCGCGGGCTACACTGATATGTTCTTCGGCAACTCCGGCGCGGAAGCCAATGAATGCGCAATCAAGATCGCACGTAAGTACAGCTTCGACAAGTACGGCAAGGGCAGAAGCAACATAATCACCCTCGTGAACAGCTTCCACGGAAGAACGCTCTGCACGCTTTCCGCAACCGGTCAGGACGTGTTCCACAACTACTTCTTCCCGTTCGTTGAAGGCTTCGTCAACGTTGAGGCCAACAACATCGAGGATCTCCGCTCTAAGCTAGACGACACGGTCTGCGCCGTAATGTTTGAGTACATTCAGGGCGAGGGCGGCGTCATGGCTCTCCAGCAGGAATTTGTAGACGAGATCTACAAACTCTGCGCTGAAAAGGACGTCCTCACCATCGCGGACGAGGTTCAGACCGGCGTCGGAAGAACCGGTAAGTTCCTTGCAGGCGACAACTTCGGCAAGAAGGCTGACCTGACTACCCTCGCAAAGGGACTGGCTGGCGGCGTTCCGATCGGCGTATGCCTCTCCGGAGAAAAGTGCGCTAAGGTCCTGACCGCCGGAACCCACGGCTCTACCTTCGGCGGAAACCCCATCTCCTGCGCAGGCGGACTTGCAGTGCTTGAGACCGTAAACAAGCCCGGATTCCTGGACGAAGTTGCACGCAAGGGCGCGTACATTCGCGAGAAGCTGCTCACCTCCCCGGAGGTCGCTTCCGTTTCCGGAATGGGTCTGATGATCGGCATTGAACTCAAGAACAAGAAGGCCGGCGACGTTGTAAAGGCGGCTCTTGACAAGGGACTGCTGCTGCTGACCGCAAAGACGAAGATACGTCTGCTTCCCCCACTTACCATCACCTACGAAGAGATCGACAAGGGGCTTGAGATCCTGCTCGGTCTGCTGAACGCCTGATATGAAAGGAAATCCACAATGAAGCATTTATTAAAGCTGCTTGATCTTAGCACAGAAGAGATCACCGACATTCTGAACCTTGCCGACCAGCTCAAGTACGAGCAGAAACACGGCATTCCCCACAACATTCTCAAGGGGCAGACACTCGGTATGATCTTCCAGAAGTCCTCCACAAGAACACGCGTTTCCTTTGAGACCGGTATGTACCAGCTCGGCGGCCAGGCGCTGTTTCTTTCTTCACGTGACCTTCAGATCGGCCGCGGCGAGCCGGTTCAGGACACCGCGCGCGTTCTGTCCCGTTACCTCAGCGGTATTATGATCCGCACCTTCGCTCAGAAGGAAGTCGAGGACCTCGCTGAGTACGGCTCTATCCCGATAATCAACGGTCTGACCGACTACTGCCACCCCTGCCAGGTCCTCGCCGACCTCCAGACAGTCCGCGAGCACAAGAACAAGCTCGACGGTCTGAAGTTCTGCTATATCGGCGACGGCAACAACATGGCGAACTCCCTGACAGTAGGCGCTCTCAAGGTAGGTATGAGCGTTTCCCTCGGCTGCCCGGAGGGCTATTTTCCCGACCAGACCATCATCGACTTCGCAAAGCAGTACCCCGGAAAGTTCCAGATCATCAGCAACCCTGTCGAAGCTGCCGCTGACGCCGACGTGGTTTACACAGACGTATGGGCTTCCATGGGTCAGGAGGGCGAAGCCGCTAAGCGCCGCGAGGTATTCAAGGGCTATCAGATCAACGACGCTGTAATGGCTTCCGCTAAGCCCGACGCTATGGTAATGCACTGCCTGCCCGCTCACCGCGAGGAAGAGATCACCGCAAAGGTATTCGAGCAGCATGCGGACGAGATCTTCGACGAGGCCGAGAACAGACTCCACGCTCAGAAGGCTGTAATGGTACGGCTGATGGCTCCCGAGGCATAATAAATACAAATACACTCCTGTTAACAGCAGGAGTGTATTTTGAACATTATTGTGGCAATTTCTCACAGCATTCACAGCCGATTACTAAAAACACATGAAGTAACTGTATAAATATCCTGTATCATTTTGAATAATTGCACTTGCTGCGTCATATTATTTACAGAAAAAATTCATCTGGAGGTACAAAATGACAGAGTATCTGCCTGAAGGCTGCCTTATCGGCACCGCAGACAACAGGAGTTCCCTGCTGTCTTACTACACCCTCAGCGAATGCATGACTTCCGGGAAGATTCTGGAAGCTCCCTGCATTATATGCGACAGTCACCACAATCTGATCCTCGACCTCGGCTGTATGAAAGGATTTATCCCCCGGGAGGAGGGCGCCCTTGGCATCACCGAGGGAACCACAAAGGACATCGCGCTGATATCCCGCGTGAACAAGCCGGTCGCCTTCGTGATAACGGATTTCCGCGAGAACGAAAACGGCGAGACCTACGCGGTGCTTTCCCGCCGGCTTGCGCAGGAGCGCTGCATGCGCGATTACCTTGGCTCGCTGACTTCCGGCGATATTATCCCGGCACGGGTAACTCATCTGGAGCCGTTCGGCTGCTTCGTCGACGTTGGCTGCGGTATTCCGTCGCTTATCCCTATCGACATGATATCCGTGTCGAGGATAACTCACCCGAAGGATCGTTTCTCGGTCGGGCAGAATATCCACGTTGTTGTCAAGTCGGTGGATAACGGAAGAATATGCCTGTCGCACAAGGAACTCCTCGGAACCTGGCAGGAGAACGCTTCCCTGTTTGAACCCGGAGAAACAGTAACCGGCATTGTGCGCTCCATCGAGGAATACGGCATATTCGTGGAACTGACCCCGAACCTCGCCGGCCTTGCGGAGCTTCGCGAGGACGTACATGTAAACGACTGCGCGAGCGTCTACATAAAGGCTATAAATCCGGAAAAGATGAAAATAAAGCTCATCATCGTGAATACGTCCAGCGAGACGTACCGCGACAATGAGCTGAAGTATTTCCTCACTTCCGGCCACATCGACCGCTGGCGTTATTCCAGCGACGAATCACCGAAGCTGATCGAGACTATTTTTTAATGCGGCTCCAATAATCCCTGGCTGCCTGTTCCAGCTTGTTCTCTCCGTACTCGTAGTAGACCCGGTTTTTCAGCGGGTCGGGGAGGTACTGCTGCTTCACCCAGTGGTTGGGATAATCATGCGGGTACAGGTAATGCTGACCCTTGACCGCCGCGCCTTCTCCATCGCAATGAACATTCTGCAATTGACGCGGGAAATCGTAGGACTGTCCGTTTCTGACGTCCGCGAGAGCCGCGTCGATTGCTTTTTCTGCACTGTTTGACTTCGGCGAGGTCGCGAGCATTATTACCGCCTGCGCCAGGGGAATGCGCGCTTCCGGAAGCCCGAGCTGCATTGCATTATCTACGCACGCTTTGGTTATCATCGCGGCCTGCGGATACGCAAGTCCGATGTCCTCGCTGGCGATGACCAGCAGACGGCGCGACAGCGAAATTATGTCCCCGGCTTCAATAAGCCGCGCAGCGTAATGGAGCGCAGCGTTTTCGTCCGAGCCGCGTATCGACTTCTGGAGCGCGGACAGCATATCGTAGTGCTGATCTCCGTCGCGGTCGTAGCGCATGTTGCTGCGCTGAGTCAGCTCCTGAGCAAGCTCCAGAGTGATCTCACCATCGGTGCAGGTCAGCGCGCACAGCTCCACCGTGTTCAGCGATTTGCGAACGTCACCGCCGCAGCCGCGGCTGATGTACCTTACCGCTTCGTCATCGAGATGGTACTCAACGCCGGTTTCCTCCGTCATGAGTGAAAATCCGCGGCGTATTGCCTTTTCAAGCTCTGCGGGCTGAACCGGCTTGAACTCGAATACCGTGCTCCGGGACAGGATCGCATTGTATACGTAGAAATATGGATTCTCCGTTGTGGAAGCAATAAGCGTTATGCTTCCGTCCTCGATGTATTCAAGAAGACTCTGCTGCTGCTTTTTGTTCAGGTACTGTATCTCGTCAAGGTACAGCAATATCCCGTTGCAGCCGAGAAACGTATCGACCTCCGACACCACGCTCTTTATATCCGCAGTGGAGGCGTTGGTTCCGTTGAGCTTGTGAAGCCGCATATTTGCTGAATCCGCGATTATTCGCGCTACTGTGGTCTTTCCGACGCCGGAAGGACCGTAAAATATCATATTCGGAATACGTCCGCTTTCAATAATTTTTGTAAGCGGGCGGTTTTTTCCTATCAGATGGGATTGCCCCACCACATCGTTGAGTGTGGCGGGGCGTATTCTGTCTGCTAAGGGCATTTTAAAGACCTCTGTGTTCTCTCAGGAGTGCCTTGATCTTTTCGTGCGGGTCGATAACATTGCTGATGGAGGTATCGTGGTTGATGGAAGCGATGAAGTACGCGAGGTACTTGGAAACGTCAACTTCCTTGAACCACGGGCGCTTGAGCAGCTCAGGCGTACGATAGGTCAGGTTGGTGCCGAATACGCCGTGGATAAGACCCTTCTCATATGCTTCGTCGAACTTTGCGAGACCCTTTGTGAATATCGGGTAGGTCGCATAAGCGAACATTCTCTTAGCCTTGCGAGCCTTCAGCTCCTTGGCGATGTCGAGCATGGACTCGCCGGAGGAGATGATATCGTCGGCAACGAATACGTCCTTGCCCTCAACGGAAGTACCGAGGTACTCATGAGCAACGATGGGATTTCTGCCGTCCACGATAACGGAGTAGTCGCGGCGCTTGTAGAACATTCCCATGTCAACGCCCATTACGGAAGCGTAGAACATGTTTCTCTGGAGCGCGCCCTCGTCCGGGCTTACTACCATGAAGTGATCCTTGTCAACAACGAGGTCGGGGAAATCAGCGAACATCGCCTTGAGCACCTGATAAGAAGGCATTACGTTATCAAAACCCATCAGCGGAACTGCATTGCATACTCTCGGGTCGTGAGCGTCAACGGTGACAACGTTGGAAACGCCCATTCTCTGGAGCTCCTGAAGCGCTACTGCGCAGTCTAGGGACTCACGATAACTTCTTCTGTGCTGGCGTCCGCCGTAAAGCAGAGGCATGATCACATTGATACGGTGGGGCTTTCCGCTTGCCGCCTGGATAATTCTCATCAGATCCATGTAGTGATCGTCGGGGGACATGCAGTTCTCCTGGTCGAAGAGCTGATACTTGCAGCTATAGTTTCCTACGTCTACAAGGATAAACAGATCCTTGCCGCGGACGGTGCTCCTGATAAGTCCCTTGGCGTCGCCGGACTGGAAACGCGGGCACTGGCACTCGATCATGTAATCGTCGTGGGGCATGCCGTTACGGTCTGCCCATCTCTCAAGGTAACTGTTGATCTTTGCGCCCAGCTCCTGGGTGCCGTTCATGCAGATAAGTCCAAGCGGAGCAACGGAATTGTAGTTCTGATATAAAACTTCTGTATTCTTAACAGTTGTCATTTGTATTTTTCCTCATCATTCAGTTTGTTGATAGCCTTTGCTAACCGTATTTCCTTTAGTCCTCCCCTGCCGCCGGGCAAGGGAGAACAGAAAATCAAATTACTCGTAGAGCGGATACTTCGCGCAGAGCTCGTTGACCATGCCGCGCACCTTCTCCTTGTTGCTCTCGAAGTCCTTCGCGGTGAGGTAGATGCACTCGCCGATAACGCGCATGTCGTCCTCCTTAAGGCCTCTTGTGGTGACTGCCGGAGTGCCTATGCGGACGCCGGAAGTGAGCGCAGGCTTCTGCGGGTCGTTCGGGATAGCGTTCTTGTTAACAGTGATGTAGCACTCGTCAAGGTTGTTCTGGAGGTCCTTACCGGTGATGTCGAACGGACGGAGATCAACCAGCATGAGGTGGTTGTCGGTGCCGCCGGATACGAGCTTGAAGCCCTTTTCAAGAAGGGTGTCAGCGAGAACCTTCGCGTTTTTCACGATCTGCTCGCCGTATGTCTTGAACTCAGGCTTGAGAGCTTCGCCGAAGCAAACTGCCTTGCCTGCGATAACGTGCATGAGCGGGCCGCCCTGTACGCCCGGGAAAATAGCGGAGTTGATCTTCTTTGCGATGTACTCGTTGTTTGTGAGTATCAGACCGCCTCTAGGACCTCTCAGGGTCTTGTGAGTGGTGGTTGTAACAACGTCAGCGTACGGAACCGGGCTGATGTGCTGACCAGCAGCTACCAGACCTGCAATGTGAGCCATATCTACCATCAGGTACGCGCCGACTGCTCTTGCGATAGAAGCGAGCTTCGGGAAGTCGATAACTCTGGGATATGCGGACGCGCCTGCTACGATGAGCTTCGGCTTGCACTTGTTAGCCTGCTTGTAAAGCTCCTCGTAATCAATGAAGCCCTCGTCGTTTGTGCCGTAGGATACGAAGTTGTAGAACTTACCGGAAATGTTGACCGGAGAGCCGTGGGTCAGGTGACCGCCGTGTGCAAGGCTCATGCCCATTACGGTATCGCCGGGCTGAAGAAGAGCCACGTAAACCGCAGTGTTAGCCTGTGCGCCTGAGTGCGCCTGAACGTTTGCGAACTGTGCGCCGAAAAGCTTCTTTGCACGCTCGATGGCGATGTTCTCTACGATATCAACGTCCTCGCAGCCGCCGTAGTAGCGCTTTCCGGGATAGCCCTCAGCGTACTTGTTGGTAAGCACGCTGCCCATAGCAGCCATTACTGCCGGAGAAACTATGTTCTCGCTGGCGATAAGCTCAAGATTTCTCTTCTGGCGCTTCAGCTCCAGGTTCATCGCGTCGGCAACTTCGCTGTCGTACTGTCCGAGGAAGCCGATGGTATCTACAATGTCACTGTACATTTCGAAAAATGCTCCTTTCAAAAACCGTTATCTTAATTATAACCTAAATTTAATACAAATGCAACCGTTTTGCGTTATTTCAATGTAATCACCATGAAAACCCCTCCGTGTGGAAAGATTTTCGGCGAAAAGCCCAAAAGCCGTGTAAAAACACGGCTCGGGACATTTATCAGATGTACTCTGCGATCTTGCTGCCCATCTCTGTGCAGGACAGGAGCTTCATGCCGTCGGACATAATATCGCCTGTACGGTAGCCGTCCCTGATGGTCTGGCGTACTGCGTTCTCTACTGCGTCCGCCTCGTCGTTCATGTCGAAGGAGTAGCGCAGCATCATCGCAGCGGAGAGGATAGTAGCTATCGGATTAGCCTTGTTCTGACCCGCAATGTCAGGCGCGGAGCCGCCGGACGGCTCATACAGACCGAACTTGGTCTCGTTCATGCTGGCGGAAGGAAGCATTCCGATGGAGCCGGTGATCATCGAAGCCTCGTCGGAAAGGATATCACCGAACATGTTCTCCGTCACCATGACGTCGAACTGCGCGGGATCCTTTACGAGCTGCATTGCAGAGTTGTCGACCAGCATATGCTCCAGCTTTACCTCGGGGTAGTCCTTTGCTACTTCCTCAACGACCTTTCTCCACAGTCTGGAGCTGTCGAGGACGTTCGCCTTGTCAACGCTCGTTACTTTCTTGCGGCGCTTCATTGCTACGTCGAAAGCCTTGATCGCTATGCGGCGGATCTCCTTTTCGTTGTAGCTGAGGGTGTCGACTGCGGTCATAACGCCGTCGACCTCGCTGGTGCGGCGCTCGCCAAAGTACAGACCGCCGGTAAGCTCGCGCATTATGAGCATGTCAAATCCCTTCTCGCTTATCTCGGTCTTGAGCGGGCACGCAGAAGCAAGCTCGCTGAACAAAAGGCAGGGGCGCAGGTTCGCGAAAAGACCCAGGGACTTGCGAATCTTCAGCAGTCCAGCCTCCGGACGGAGGTTAGCAGGAAGCTTGTACCACGGAGACTTTGTGGTGTCGCCGCCGATGCTTCCCATCAGAACCGCGTCGGACGCCTTGCAGCGCTCAATGGTTTCGTCTGTGAGCGGAACTCCGTTTGCGTCGATGGAGCAGCCGCCCATCAGAAGCTGCTCGTAGTTGAACTTATGTCCGAATTTTGCTGCGACCTTGTCCAACACCTTCATAGCTTCAGTCACTATCTCGGGACCGATACCGTCGCCCTTGATAACTGCGATATTCTTTTCCATAGAATACCCCTTTCTAATCTAATATATGTCGATTTTAAAGCGCGAACCTCCGCTGTGTCGCTTTCCGTCAGGCTTGAACCCAAAAGCCGTAAAGAACTCCACAGCCTCCGCGTCCCCGTCGTTGACCCACACGTAGGCGGTCTTGATATGCTGCGAACGCATATTCCTCAGCGAATGCGCCAGGAGCTTTTTGCCAAGCCCTTTGCGCCGGAATCCTTCCTCAATGCAGATGGAATCTATCTCGCAGCTGTCGGGTATCATCGAGAGTTTGCAAACGCAGACACCCCTGACGGTCTTGTCGCAGTAAACTACCGCGGTCAGGAGCGAATCGCTCAGGCGTTCGCGGTAGTAATTTGAGTCTAGCTGCGCGGTATAATCCCCCGTGCGGGCAATACCGGCGAGAATCTCGGTTGAAAGCTGCGAAGTTCGCAGAACGTTCTGAATATTGATTATCACAGAAACGCCCCCAGTTACATTCAGCCCTTGAGAGAGTTGAGAAGCCCGCCCTTGTTGATTATTTCCTTGATAAACTCAGGGAACGGCTGAGCCTGATATTTATGTCCCTTGGTCACGTTGGTGATAACGCCTGTGTCAAAGTCTATATCGACCTCGTTGCCTGCGTCGATGTCCTTTGCGGCTTCGTCGCACTCAAGTATCGGCAGACCGATGTTGATCGCGTTGCGGTAGAAAATTCTTGCAAATGTGGAAGCGATAACGCATGCAATGCCGCTTTCCTTGATGGCGATCGGTGCGTGCTCGCGGGAGCTTCCGCAGCCGAAGTTGAGGTTAGCAACCATGATATCGCCGGGCTTTACCTTGTTGACGAAATCCTTGTCGATATCCTCCATGCAGTGTGAAGCGAGTTCCTTGTGGTCTGCGGTATTGAGGTAGCGAGCCGGGATTATTACGTCTGTATCTACATTATCGCCGTACTTATGTACGATTCCGTGTGCTTTCATTATGAGACCTCCTTATTCCTGTACGTCAGAGATATAGCCTGTCAGGGCGCTTGCCGCAGCTATCGCCGGGCTTGCAAGGTATACCTCGGAGGTAACGTCGCCCATTCTGCCGACGAAGTTTCTGTTGGTGGTGGAGACTGCTCTCTCGCCAGGAGCAAGGATACCCATATGTCCGCCGAGGCAGGGACCGCAGGTCGGTGCGGAAACTACCATTCCGGCTTCAACGAAGGTCTCCAGCAGACCGCTGCGCAGAGCGTCCAGGTAGATCTGCTGTGTTGCAGGGATAACGATAGCGCGTACGCCCTTTGCAACATGCTTGCCCTTTACTACGTTTGCGGCAGCCTCCAGGTCGGAGTACCTGCCGTTGGTACATGAGCCGATAACTACCTGATCTATCTTTATCTTATCCATCTTGCCTATTTCGTCGATGGTCTTTGTTTTCTCAGGAAGGTGCGGGAATGCCACTGTCGGGCGGATCGTGGAGAGGTCGATGTCGATAACGCGGTTGTAGTGCGCGTCGGGGTCAGCCTTGAACACCTCGAATTTGCGGTCTGTCCTGCCCTTTACGTACTCGAGCGTAACGTCGTCGACCTCGAAAATGCCGTTCTTGGCGCCTGCTTCGATAGCCATGTTTGCCATGCAGAGGCGGTCGTCCATCGAAAGGTTCTTCAGACCGTCGCCGGTGAACTCCATGGACTGGTACAGAGCGCCGTCAACGCCGATCATTCCGATGATGTGCAGTATAACGTCCTTGCCGGAAACCCACTTGCAAAGCTTGCCGGTCAGGTTGAACTTGATGGCGGAGGGAACCTTGAACCACGCCTCGCCGGTAGCCATTCCGGCAGCCATATCAGTGGAACCTACGCCGGTGGAAAACGCGCCGAGAGCGCCGTATGTACATGTGTGGCTGTCCGCGCCGATCACGCAGTCGGAGGGTACTACAAGTCCTTTTTCAGGGAGGAGCGCATGCTCGATCCCCACGTTTCCTACGTCGTAGTAGTTCACGATGTCGTATTTATCTGCAAAGCTGCGGCACTGCTGGCACTGCTTTGCCGCCTTGATGTCTTTGTTAGGGGTGAAGTGATCCATTACAAGGGAGATCTTCGTGCGGTCAAAAACGCTGTCGAAGCCGTTCTTCTGAAATTCGTTGATAGCGACCGGGCTGGTGATATCGTTGCCGAGCACCATGTCCAGCTTAGCCCTTATGAGCTGCCCTTCAACAACACTGTCAAGCCCTGCATGCTTTGCGAGGATCTTCTGTGTCATCGTCATACCCATAATTATGTATTCCTCCTGAGATTTGGATTTGCCTGTGTCTAATTTTAGGCTTTACATCTTAATTATATCACGTTTTGCGCTTTATGTAAAGTCCTTTTCACAAAAAACATTCATGTGCTCCTATGGCTCGGTAAAATAGTAATCTGCGGGAAGGAAAGCGGTTTCAGGTCTAAATGGTTGACTTTTTCGCGCAAATGAGTTATAATGATGTAGATTATAATATTTGAAAGGATAATCTGAATGCAAAAAGTTCACGTAAACGCAAGCCGCAGCTACGATATTTTCATAGGCGGCGGCCTGCTGGATAAATCAGGCGAATATATTTCCGCTGCAATAAAGGCGCGGCACGTGTGCGTAGTAACCGACGACAACGTTGACCCGCTCTACTCCGAAAGGCTGATGAAATCCCTTGTTGAAAGCGGATTCAGCGCCGAAAAGTATGTTTTCCCGCACGGGGAGGCTTCAAAATGCCACGCTACGCTCCTCGGGCTGTACGATTTCCTCGCTGAAAAGGGATTCACCCGCTCGGACGCTCTCATAGCGCTCGGCGGCGGAGTAGTCGGCGACCTCACCGGATTCGCTGCGGCTACATACATGCGCGGTATAGGCTTCGTACAGATCCCCACCACTGTTCTCGCCCAGACTGACAGCTCAGTCGGAGGCAAGACCGCCGTCGACATCGCAGGCGGCAAGAATCTTGTCGGCGCTTTCTATCAGCCGCAGCTCGTCCTGTGCGACATTGACGCGCTCGACAGCCTGACGCCGGAGTTCTTCGCCGATGGTATGGCGGAGGTCGTGAAGTACGGCATGATAAAATCCAGGGAGCTTTTCGATATTCTCGTCGAAAAGGACGTCCGCGATAATCTTGAGGATATCATCACCCGCTGCGTTTCCATCAAGGCTCAGGTGGTCGAAAACGACGAGCGCGAAAAGGGCGAGAGAATGCTTCTTAACTTCGGTCATACGCTCGGTCACGCTATCGAAAAGTACTACAACTACACCGGCATTACCCACGGGTATGCCGTAGCCATCGGAATGAGCACGTTCACTCACATTGCAGAGCGCCTCGGAATGTGCTCCGCAGGCACAGCAGAAAAGCTCGACGCACTGCTCGCGAAGTGTCATCTGCCGCTCACGGACAATGCGCCCATAGACACACTGTATAAATACTCCCTCGGCGACAAAAAGCGCCTTTCCTCCGGAATGAACATCATAATCTGCTCCGGAATAGGCGACAGCAAGGTCGTCAGCATGTCCACCGAAGATTACGAGAAGTTCCTGAAAAGCTGAGGAGGCCATATGAATATTGTTATACAACCGCGCACTCTGTCCGGCAGAGTTGTTATTCCTCCGTCAAAGAGCATTTCACACCGCGCCCTCATCTGCGCCGCTCTGGCAAAGGGCGAGAGCGAGATAACCGGCGTGCTCCAGTGCGAGGACATCGACGCGACCACCGAGGCGCTGACCGCCCTCGGAGCAGAAATACGCACCGAAAACGGCGTCACCTATGTCAAGGGTATCGAGAAGGCTCCCGAATACGCCGAGATAAACTGCCGCGAATCCGGCTCAACGCTGAGGTTCATCATTCCGGTTGCCGCCGCGCTTGGCGTGGAAGCAGTGTTTACCGGCTGCGGAAAGCTCCCTACACGGCCGATAACTCCCTATCTGGAGCAGTTCCCGAAGCACGGCGTGAAGTTCGTTTCCGATACGCTCCCATACCATATTAAGGGAAAGCTCGATTCCGGCGTTTACCCCGTGACCGGCGACATCTCCTCGCAGTTCATCACCGGACTTATGTTCGCTATGCCGCTCCTTGAGGGAAGCAGCACTATTCAGCTCACTTCCCCGCTGCAATCAAAGCCCTACGCTGATATCACGGTTCACTGCATGCGCGATTTCGGCATTGAAACGCTTGAATTCAACGGAAACTACAGCATTAAGGGAGTTCAGCAGTTCAAACCCGCAAAGTACTCCGTGGAGGGCGACTGCTCGCAGGCGGCGTTCTTCGCAGTTGCAAACGCCCTCGGAAGCAGTATCGACATCGCAGGGATAAACCCCGCAAGCGTACAGGGCGACCGCGAAGTATTCAGCATCATCGACAACATGATCACAATTAACGGAAGCTACTCCGGCTTCGACGTGGACGCTTCGGATATTCCCGACCTGGTTCCTATCCTTACCGTGCTCGCGTCATTTGCCGAGGGAGATTCCCACATACGCGGCTGCAAGCGCCTTCGCATAAAGGAAAGCGACCGTCTGGTCTCTATCTCCACCGTGCTGAATTCGCTGGGCGCGAACGTCCGCATAGTCAACGACGAGCTTGAGATAACAGGCGTCAGGGAGCTTTCCGGCGGCGTATGCTCCAGCTTCAACGACCACCGTATCGCAATGTCCCTCGCCATTGCTTCGCAGCGGTGCACCTCCACGCTGACCATTACCAACGCCGAGTGCGTTGCAAAGAGCTACCCCACTTTCTTCGAGGATTTCAGAGCGCTTGGAGGTGAATACGATGTCGTCATTGTTTAACGGCGGTATCTCCGTTTCCATTTTCGGCGAGAGCCACGGCAGGGGCATAGGCGTCGTGCTTGACAACCTCCCCGCAGGCGAGCCGCTCGACTTTGAGGAGATCGGGAAATTCATGGCGCGCAGGGCCGCAAAAAAAGACGGCACGTCCACGCTCCGGCTTGAAAAGGATCTCCCGGAGGTACTTTCGGGATTCTACGAGGGCAGGACGACCGGAACTCCGCTTGCCGCCGTCATATTCAATGCCGAGCAGCACTCCGCGGACTATAACAACATTTCGCACATCGCGCGTCCGGCGCACGCAGATTACACGGGATTCCTCCGCTACAACGGCGCAAACGACCCGCGCGGCGGCGGTCACTTCTCGGGAAGAATAACCGCTCCGCTGGTGTTCGCGGGAGCTGTATGCGCACAGATACTTAAAAGCCGCGGCATTACGACCGGAGCGCATATCCGTTCGCTGCACGGTATTTCCGACGAAGCATTCGACCCGATGAACGTGTCCGCAGAGCAGCTTGAGGCTGTAAAGTCGAGGAGCTTCCCGGTGTTATCAGACGAAGCCGAGGAAAAAATGCGCGCCGAGATACTTTCAGCGAGGGAGCAGCTCAACAGCGTTGGCGGCGTTATTGAATGCGCGGCCGTTGGAATGCCAGCGGGCGTCGGCTCCCCGATGATGGACGGTCTGGAAAACGTAATATCCCGGCTGGTGTTCGCTATTCCGGCGGTAAAGGGAATCGAGTTCGGCAACGGATTCGGCTGTGCGGACATGTTCGGCAGCGAAAACAACGACGAATTCGCGCTGAGGGACGGAAAGGTCGTAACGCTCACCAACAACCACGGCGGCATACTTGGCGGGATCTCCTCCGGAATGCCCGTTATATTCCGCGCCGCGTTCAAGCCTACGCCCTCAATTTCGCGCCCGCAGAACAGCGTCGACTTCAAGAATATGACCGAGCAGGAGCTCGTCATCAAGGGAAGGCACGACCCCTGCGTAGTTCCGCGCGCGGTTCCGTGCGTTGAGGCTGCGCTGAATATCGCGCTGGTTTCCGCGCTTTCCTCCGAAGGAAAGCTGTAAATCCCATGTTACTTTCCCTGCTCAATTATTCAAAGTGGTGATACGATGAAAGAACAACCGAGAATACGAATAGACGATGTGAATAAAATACGGATACTGGTATGCCATCTTTTATACAGTATCGGCTGCCCGCTCAACCGCGATCAGCTTATCGAGATAACCTCGCTCGAACAGGCGGTAAATTATTTCGACCTTATGGAAGCGCTGGACGGCATCACCGGAAGGCTCTGCACCTGCCAGGAAGTCAACGGTATTCCGGTATACTCAAACACCAGGCTCGGCGACGCCGCTGCAAGGGAATTCGGCAGCGAACTTCCGCAGTCGATCCGCGAAAAGATGTTCGAGGAGGCCGTGAAGGTCTACACCCGCGATGAAATTAAGAAGGATTCGCTCGTTTCAGTGCGCTACGCCGAACACGAAAACGGTACCTGCACGATAGGCGTCACCATCAAGTCTGAAAAAACAGGCAGGCAGAAGTACTACCTGACGATATCCGCGGCGGACAAGACCGAGGCGGATTCAATAAAGAAACGTATCCAGCGCAGCCCTGAAAATTTCAGGCAGTACCTGGAAAGCTACTTTGAAAGCGGCACGGAGGGCTGACATGGACGATTACTTAGCATTATCGCTTATTATAATGGGAATCGCGATAGGCGCGCTTCTTGTAATATGGGGCGCAATGAGCCTCGCATTTTTCCTCAGAAAGAAGCACCGCGCAAAGAAGATTCAGGAGCGGATCGCCGAGCGCAAAGCCGCAGAAGCAAAATACCGCGCTGAACTCCAGCAGGAAGAACAGAATTCCCAGAATGATAACTGAAAAAGCTGCCCGGATATGGGCAGCTTTTTTGTACTGCGAAGCGTCACGGCTGTTCTTCTTCCTGGGCGTCGTTTGCGTTCATAAGCTGAATTATTTCTTCCTTTGAATCCAGGAAGATGTCAACAAGGTCGGGGTCGAAGTCCGTTCCCCTCCCCCTTCTGATTATGTCGAAGCACTGCTCCAGTGGCATTGCGTCGCGGTAGCAGCGTTTCTGGGATACGGCGTCGAATACGTCCGCGACTGCCATTATCCTTGCATGGAGCGGTATCTCCTCGTCTTTCAGGCCGTCCGGGTAGCCCTTTCCGTTATACTTTTCGTGGTGAAACCTCGCAACTTCGTAGGCTATCTGCCGGAAGTCCGCGTCGTCAAGGTCGCGGAAGGTCTGCTGGATTATCTTTCCACCATCTGCGGCGTGACGCTTCATGATGGCGTATTCCTCATCGGTGAGCTTCCCGGGCTTCTGGAGAATGCTGTCCGGGGTCGCTATCTTTCCTACGTCATGGAGCGGAGCGGCGTTTATAACATGCGTTATGTAATCCCGGCTGAGCACCCTGCGGTAGCAGCTGTCGCCGCGCATTTTATTCAGCATCAGCGTAACGTACGCCTTTGTGCGCTTGATATGTCCGCCGGTGTTGTTGTCGCGGCTCTCGACCATCGTTGCAAATCCGTCCGCCATTTCGTCCGTGTACATCGTCAGCTTGCGGATCGCAGGGTTCTCGAAGTCAATGTAAATTCCAAGCAGGAGTATAGTCGGAAATATAGCGGTCAGCAGGACCTCCGGGAAGATGGTCTGAGTTACCAGTATCACGCCCGCTATCACAATGAACGACAGTGTTCCGAGCACCTTATCCTTCGGCAGGAAGCGCCGTCTTGAAATCACAAAATACAGTACCGCGCCATAATACAGGATTATCGTTGCATAGCAGACGTACACGGAAAAGCCCATGGAGTACCACGTTGTTGCGCCCTCGATGAAGCGGAGGTCGCCTATTCCAAGGCAGACCAGCAAAAGCGAGATGATTCCCGGAATCCCGAGGTACAGTATGTGCCGCTTTTTACGGAATCCGAGAAGCTGGTCAAATGTATACGCGGTCGTAATGATGATCGTCAGATCCATTAGAAGGAAGAACAGCAGGTGCGCAATCCTGTTCACCATGTCGGGGACTATATCCATATGGTTGACCGTCCATGCTGTAAATCCATCGAAAAAAACCGCCCAGGGAGTGACTATCATAAGCGCGTCAAAGAAGTGATCGCATTTCATTTTGGTCTTTGTGGTTTCCTTGATGTAGCTTATCACAATATACAGAATTACCAGCAGGCAGCCAAGCTGTAATTTAACGTGAATCATTTCTATCTACCTCTCTTTTTTATACTATAATTGTAGTATCTCCGAGCAGGTTTGTCAATAGAAAGCGGTTATCTTTTCCTGAAAGTGTAGTCGCACATAGTCCCTCCCCTTCCTATCTGCTGGGTATAGAGAAACTCCGCCCGGGGAAGCGCGCTGTACATCATGTTATCGACCTGGCAGAACACTGCGGTTTCCTGGGCTTCCCTGCGGGATTTCCCGCTTTCCTCCAGGAGCTGCTCCATTAGCAGTGCAACTCAATAATCTCGTCAAGAAAAACATCGGCGGACTCCGAACCGCCGATGTTTTGTTTTTTACTTAATGCTGCTCTGATAGTGGTTCAGGAGTTCGCCGAATTTAGCATTTTGAGTAAACAGACTAAAGGCCGCTTGTGGAGCGGGTTCACCAGCAATAAAAGGGGCACAAACTTTCTCAGCCTTTGCACCGCAATTAATACAAATCATGCTCATTTTCTCCTTGTCCTGAAATCATTGCTCCAATTGGAAGTAGCGCAATGAAAATACTGGTCTGAGGTTCCGGCGTTATCGCGCTGAACGGTCTTTTCGTCATGTTGATAGGCTGATTTACGCCGCTCTCATCGAATAATCCATCGAATCCATTCTGCGGATATCCCTCGCCTGTTTGCAGTCGCAGGACTTGACCCTGCACATCGGGCAGGAGCAGTGTATCTTACCCTTGCTGAGCTGTCCCTCGAATTTGTAGTACCAGATATTTCCCTCTGCAATGATACGTTTCTTGCGGCTGATATGCGCTCTCCTCTGATATCTTGTGAATGTTCTGCTTCTGCTCATGGCTTTTCCTTTCTGCATTGGCTGTGAGGTAAGATTATATAATAGCACATTCCGTAGAATTTGTCAAGTGCAAATATGAACCTGTTTTCTCCTGCCCTTTCCGGCGGGAGTTTTTCATTTTGTTCATAGGTCAATTAGCGGATTACCTTTCATAGTGATGTTTGTGGTATACTAAAATCACGGAAGAAACAGGCATTGTGAAAGGAGTACTTTATGGGATTCACTTACGTTATTTCGGACGTTCACGGTCATCTCGACTGCTTCGAGGCTATTCTCGAAAAGATTAATCTCCAGCCCGATGACAGGCTGTATATCTTCGGCGACGTCATCGACAGAGGATTCCGCGGGATAGAGATTCTGAAGCGCGTTATGGATATGCCGAACGCAGAAATGCTCCTCGGCAACCACGAATTCATGATGCTGAACGCCCTCGGCGAGCCTTACGACGGAATCAGACTCAGCACAATCGGCAGCATGGAACTATGGTATAACAACGGCGGTCTGCTTACTTTCGCCGCTTTCTAGAGCCAGCCGAAGGAAATCAGGAGCGATATCGTGGACTTCCTGAAATCCCTGCCGCTGAACATTGACGTTGACGTGGATTCAGAGAAATACAGGCTTGTCCACGCAGCTGACCGGGAATTATACGGCAGATATAAGAAGATGTACACCTCAGAGGCAGAGTTTGCCGTGTGGTCGCGGGAGGCGCTCGACTTCATGCGCAGGACCGTCACGAATTACGTTTTCGGTCACACTATGACCGGTATGCTCATGGAGCGTTCTCCCATGAGAATCATTTTCAAGGAAAATCTTATCGGCATCGACTGCGGCTGTGCCGTTATCCCAAATTCGCTGAATCATCAGATACTCGGTGCGCAGGGCGGCAGACTTGCCTGTATCAGGCTTGAAGACAAAGAGTGCTTCTATTCCGACGAAGAAGTTAAGCCAGCGGTCATTCGTTCCAGAAAGCGCGGTATTATCACTATGGGGGCGTAATTATGAACAACTCAAACGATTTTGAAGCAATTTTCCCGGAGGAGAATGAAGAAAAGGCGCTTACCGACAGGTACTTTGAACTTTATGAACTGCTCGGCGCCGAGGCTATGATGAAGCTCTACGACCACTACCACGGCGACAAGATAGACTGCCCGATGAAGCTTTACCGCGCGGAATATGTCGCCGACCTTGCCGAGCAGGAAAAAGACCGCAGAAAGCGCGCCGAGATAGTCCGTGCGGGCGGTTATGCGCTGAAATTCATCGAGAGCCTTATACAGAAGCGCAAAAAAGAGTCGGAAAAGTGATTTACAAAACGCGGAACTTGTGTTATACTGTAATTAATTACAAACAAGGAGCGATGTAATATGCCTTTCATTATGATAAGGAACGATATAACTAAGGCCGAAGCTGACGCAGTCGTGAATGCTGCGAACACTTCCCTGCTAGGCGGCAGTGGCGTTGACGGTGCGATACACAAAGCCGCCGGTCCCAAGCTGCTGGAGGAATGTAAGAGAATCGGCGGCTGTCCGGTGGGCGAAGCGCGTGTAACTCACGGATACCAGATGCCGTGCAAGTACATAATCCATACGGTGGGTCCCATCTGGCGCGGGGGCGGTAAAGAGAAGGAAGAACAGCTTTACTCCTGCTATAAGAACTCGCTGAATCTTGCGGAAATAAAGGGGTGCAAGTCAATAGCTTTCCCGCTGATTTCAGCGGGGGCTTACGGCTGTCCGAAAGAAAAGGCGATTTCCATAGCGCAGAAAGCCATCAGGGATTATCTCAGGAATCACGATATGGACGTTTATCTGGTGCTGTTCGACAAAAGCGCTGTCAACATCAGCCAGAAGCTGAAACTTGACATTCAGAGCTACATTGACGACAAGTATTCCGAGGAGCACTACCCGTCCGAGGAGGAGAAACAGCGTGCAAGGTTCAACGCACCAAGCACCAGACCGTATGAACCAAAAGGAGCTGCCATTTTTGCTGGTTTGGCTCCGGCTGTAAACATAACATCAATATTAAAATATATTGAAAAGCCTGATTTTTCCTTTTCGCAGAAGCTGTTTCAGCTTATAGACGAGCGTGGAATGACCGACCCGGAGGTCTACATGAGGGCGAACGTCAGCAAGCAGGTGTTCTCGAAGATACGCAGATCCGGCTATCACCCGAAGAAGAACACCATACTTGCGCTTGCAGTCGCACTGAAGCTGTCGCTGGAGGAGACCAACGACCTGCTTTCCTATGCAGGATATACGCTTTCGCGCTGCGACAAGTGCGACCTTATCGTTTCATATTACATTGAACACAAAATTTTTGACGTTGACGAAATAAACGTCATGCTCCTTGAATTTGACCAGACTCTGCTGGGCTCTGCTCCCGTTCCGGAAGATAAGTAAACTTTCGATTGACCAAAATCCTGATGAAATATGCTATTATAAATTCAGCGGAAATGTCCGCAGGCTACTATTTCAAAAGGAGAAGTCAATATGAGAAACGATTTAACTGAACTTGTATTCATTCTGGACAAGAGCGGCTCCATGCACGGGCTGGAAGCGGACACCATCGGCGGGTTCAACTCCCTCATCGAAAAGCAGAAAAAAGAGGACGGCAGAGCGCTTGTCACGACTATCCTGTTCGATGACAAGTCCGAAATGATTCACGACCGGGTCGATCTCCAGTACATTCGCAGCATGACGAACGAGCAGTACGTCACGGGCGGTACTACTGCCCTGCTGGACGCTGTGGGCGGAGCGGTAAACCACATCAGAAAGATACACAAGTACATTCGCCCGGAGGACGTTCCGGCAAAGACGCTGTTCATCATAACCACTGACGGAATGGAGAACGCAAGCCGCCGTTACACCTACGACAGGGTAAAGAAGCTCATCGAGCATCAGAAAGCAAAGTACGGCTGGGAGTTCATTTTCCTCGGTGCGAATATTGACGCCGCGGAAACCGCAGTCAGCATGGGAATCGGCCGCGACCGTGCGGTTGACTTCATCTGCGACAAACCGGGAACTGTGCTGAATTATGCTGTTCTCAGCGAGGTCACTTCCGCAGTCCGCTCAGGCGTGGGGATCGCCTCCGACTGGAACAGCTCGATAAACGACGACATGAAGCGCAGAAAGCGCTGAACAAAGAGGTGAGATATATGCTCGAAAAGAAAGCCCCCTGCCCTATCTGCCCCTACAAGCTGGGAATGATCAAGACGTTAGTCAGTCCCTGCCCGCAGTGCAGGCTGACCGGGTATTCATTCTACTACAAGCATTCTAAGGGTCCGGGCAGGATACTTGACGGCAAATCCGGCAAGTAACGACTGCATATATTCACATATAAAACGAGCCACTTCCCGCTTCGGCGGGAGGTGGTTTTTTCTGTTTCCGGAACAAATACAATCAGAAAAAGGTATAGAAATTGGCACATTTTCTGTGATATTATAGGGCATTGATTTGTGGGTCAAATCTGTGCTATAATCTTGCAAAAGGAGGAATTCTACTTAATGGAAAAGACTTTTGACATGAGCGTAAATCTCAATCTGCTGGACGAAAAGGGCGTATACGAAGCGTTCCACGTTGACGGGAACGAAGCGGAAGCCCTGACCGACAGCTACTTTGAGCTGTACCGTCTGCTCGGCACGGAGGCTATGCTCAAGCTGTACAAGCACTACCACGGCGACAAGATACTATCAACGACAATGAGCTTGACCAAAACTCCACTCTTGATTACATGTATCAGATTTTCAGCGCTTACCAGGCAGGCTGTGACGACCTTTCGCAGTGGCAGGGCTCCGCTCCGGAAAGCTCTACCAACAATACTAATGATATTACAGAACAAGACAGAAAGATCATCGAGGACGCAGGTTTTGAATGGGTCGAGCCGATTACGGTTAAAAACAGCAGTATTACTGGCGTAATCAGGAATGTAAGCGGTAATGTGTTAAGTGGTAGCATTCAGTTCAATCTTTATGATGAATCAGGCTATCAGCTTGGAGAAGCATATGATACGATAGCCGATATTGCCGACGGGGAATCATGGAGGTTTAAAGCAGCTATTATTGATGTTGATAACGAAGTAAGATCATATAAGCTGATATCGTTGTCGATGATGCAATTTTGATCATCAAGGAGGAACACATAATGAACAGAATTAAAAAAATCACACTTGCCGCATTTTCTCTGCTTCTTGCCCTGATAATGCTTACCGGATGCAATGCCGGCGCAGTTTGGAATCATCTTACCACACCCAATGCCGACACACTAAAAAATGCAGAGCTTTTTGATGACTGCCCCGACATAACCTGCCAGATGGTCATGGAAAAGTACCTTGATTCCCCAACATGGAATGAGCTAACCGTTGATGACAAACCTAACATTACTGTCAGCGGAAATATAAAGGGCATGGAACTGACGCTTTCACTGACTGCGGTCGTACCCGACAAGGATGAAACTGGTACTCCGGAATTTGTAAAAGGCACGGTAGGCACCGAGGAGATAACTCCAGCATCGGATATCACACTGCTTGTTTCCTAGATGTTCCAGGCTTATAGTGACGGCTATGAAACTTTTGCCGACTGGACGAGCGAGCATTCACCGGAAAAGCTTCTTGGCAATTCCGGAAACAATTAAGAGGAAGGTGAAACAAATGTCAGAACTGAATTTCAAGGAATACGTTGATAAGATCATCTGCGAAAAAACGCAATGCAAAAATGCAGAGGAGCAATTGAAAAGAAAGGTTTCGTTCAGATATCTGATTTTCTTTATGCAAATACCAGTCGCTGTTGTTTTTTTGCTGAGCATTATCTTCAACTGGACTATCGGGCAGTTCTTTGGATTAGCGCTGTTGGTACTGTTCATTGGCTTTATGATATCTTTTCTTGGAACAGCGCTGAAAAGAGGTTCTTTCTGTGAAGGCTATATAAATAAGTCTGATACGCCGGTTGACGTTAATGACCTGGTACAGTTCCTCAACGGAAATCTCAGCAAAACATTCCCCGAATATTTTCATGAGTGGAAGGTAATAACGATAAGGAACGAAAACGCTGTGCTGGACGCTGTAAACAACGCTATAGCTAATGCTCACCCCGAAGAATTCATCTTAGGAACCAAATACGCCAAGTCACATAGCCTTATTGTTCAGATTACGCAGATGACAGACCGTCTCTATGGTAACGAGGGTAAAATGTGCTATCTTTTCCTGGTATCTCCTCGCACTATTGGAACACCTTCTTATAAGTCATACTCAGCTTCATTCAGAGTAATTCCCGTTCTTTATGCAGCAATGGATTACTATCTTAATGTGTACAGAAACAGCTCTGAAACCGATAACGAAGCTAACGTGAAGTTAACAAAGGAATGAGCCTATCTATCAGAAAACCACTTTCTGCTTCGGCAGGAGGTGGTTTTTCTATAATGTGTTTATTCAATAACCATAAAAAGGTGCATAAAATGGTGCTTTTTCGGGAGAACTTTCAGATTGGACCCGCAAGGTGTGTATGTGTTATAATCTGATAAAAGGAGGTTTTTGTCGAAATGAGCAAAAACGATGACCTTAGCATAAATCTTAACATGCTCGACGAAAAAGGGGTATACGAGGCGTTCCATGTCGAAGGCAACGAAGCCGAAGCCCTTACCGACAGCTACTTTGAGCTTTATCAGCTTCTTGGCGCGGAAGCCATGCTCAAGCTGTACAAGCACTACCACGGCGACAAGATAGACTGCCCGATGAAGCTCTATCGTGCGGAATATGTCGCCGACCTCGCAAAGCAATCCACGGAAAGACGGCAGCGGGCTAACATCGCCCGGGCTGCGGGTTACTCGCTCAAATTCATTGAGAGCGTTCTCCAGAAGCGCAAGAAAGAGGACGAGGATGAGAAGGATGAGGAGTAACTTGCGCCCTATTTGAAAGGTCAATTTTCGGGCTACCATTATTCTGGCGTTTTCATGTATAATATAAACATAATCCGTCACCTCATACGTTTTATGAGTGAGCATAGTATGTTTAATGAAAAGGAGATTTATATGGACAGTATGTATTCCGTATCTGCGCAAGGTGCTGGTGCGATGGTCGGGCATTTTAATCAAATGAGAATGGATGAGTTCATTCGAAATATCAATTATCAGGATATAAATCTTGATCATGCAATGAATGAGATAAACGAAGCTCGCAAATTTATAAAAAAGCCGTCTGAAATTCTTGGTTGCGATAGAACTAAGTTCGGCGAAGTTGCTGAGCATCTGGAAGTTGCTTTTAAGAATGCCGATGAACTGATAGTTGGTAATCCGGCTCCCGCAACATTTAACGGCGTGGGAAGAACAGCACCGGAGGATTTTTGGTCAATGGTATGCCAGTTCAGTCAAAATTTGTGCAGTATCATAAATCCATGGATGCTATAATGACACATATTACTCGCTATCCTGACTTTCTGAAAAACAATGGCAGCTATATTATTCCAAAGGATCATTATGAACAGATTATAGATTGGTTAAAAATGTCCCCAGAAGATCTTAGCAAAATTCCTAATGCTGATGGAGGGCGTACTGCTCGTGCAGTTGTCGAACAGATACGCAAGTTTGAAGAACAAACCGACGTAAAATTTGAAGACGCAGTTAAAGCTTCTCAGCTTAATTTCGCTGATGTTCAGTTTAACCCTGTCGATGTAGAAGGCAGTCCAGCTAATAAGACGGTCGATAAAAAGGAACAGGAAATACGAGAAGCCGATAACGCACAGCGTGAAAAAATCAAGGAACAAGCAAAACCTACACTCAAAGAGGGTGCTGAAGCCGCTGCCATCGCAGCAGCCTTTGACGGTGTTATTTCCTTTGCAACCTCCCTTATTGGTGCATTGAAAACCGGAAAAAAGCTCAATGAACTGAACTCAGATGATTGGAAAAAGATTCTGGAAAGCACAGGTATCGGTGTAGTACGAGGCGGAGTGACCGGTGGAGGAATCTATGCTTTGACTAACATTGCCGGAATGTCTGCTCCATTAGCTTCTTCAATCGTAACGGCAACCATAGGTATAGTGTCTCAGCCAGTCAAACTCGTAAAGGGCGAGGTCAGCTACGATGATTTCATGTACAATATCCTCGGAAACACCTTTGAAGCGGCTGCCAGCGGTGCTGGTGCAGCTATCGGTCAGGTTCTTATTCCTGTTCCGGTGGTCGGGGCAATAATTGGTTCTATTGTCTCTACAACTGTTCTTCGTATTATCAAGGAAAAACTACTTGGAGGCGGTTATTACAAGCTGGTAAACGATGCTAAATACGAAGCAGATTTCGCCGGCTATTATCGACCGCTTGTCTCTGCATTTTATTGCTGTGCAAATGAATACGATTTATGCTCAAGATACTGTGATTATTATAGGCAGGAAATCGGCAACACCCACAATGAGACCAGCAACACTCTAGACAATGCAGAAAGCCGGATAAATAATCTAAAAAACAACATCTGATCATACCATCTATTGGGAGGACATATTGAAGAGTTAGTAATTAGCCAATCACAGCTTGCACAGGAGGCAGATAAATTCGCTAACGAATTCTGCCGGAACAACGATTCCGAAACAGAACAGATCCTTGCAGGAATGACCGCAGTTATCAATGGAAATGAATCTGCCTTAGAAAAAATGAAAAACCAGAAATGGTTTGAACGAATCTGGTTCACATTGACGGGCAAAAACAAAGCAACGGTTGCTGAAATGAAACAGAAACGTGATCTTCTGACACGATATACTGTTATGCTGATGAAGAAGATACTCGAAATGATATCCGGTAACAGTCGGATGATTGCAGAACTGTACAGGTCTCTTTCGATAGTTTACCGTGAAAACAACAGAATTGCCAAAGATATCAATGAGCTTACAGGTATAGCTGAACGGCTCAATGAAAAAATAAACAGCGTTGATACATATCAAAACCTGATAACTGATATTCAGAACGGCAAATACAACAGTACCACTCCCCTGCTTAGTCTGATCGATCTGATGTCATCTATAGATGAAAGGACCGCCCGTGATTCTGGCAAAATCAGTCGTATCCGTGAGACGATGGAACATAATGGCTTTGATTTCAGTAAAAGCGTAAATGTATTGGAGCTTTCCCGACAGGTTTTCGCCTTACCAGAAGGAAAAGTTGGCAGGATATATTTATTCTGCCAGAAACTTGCATATCACAATATGATCCTAGCATATATTGGCAGCTTTATTGAGAATTATTTCTATCTTTCACTCACAGACAGGGAAATTGTTCGTGCAAATGGCAGCGCCGTAAAATCCGAGCTTATATGCACTGGATTAAGTGAATCAACAAAAAGCAATCTCGGCAATATGTTCATGGATATCAAAAACGATCTGCCCGATAAAGCTCTTGATTCAATTGTAAATAACAATGTGGGTCAAACCGAAACTCATCGTTATAATACCTCCGGTGTCAGGGTAGCAATTATAGGCAAGGATGGTGCTGACATGAATTCACTTCGTGATACTCTTGTCAACGATCATAAAATCAATGTAAAAATTGAATATAGTCTGGAAGTCGGGGCAAGTAACAGCAAAGAAATGATATCCAGGATTCAGAAGAAAATAGCTGAATCTAATGCTAATTGCCTGGTGTACTGTGTTAGCTCGTTTGGCGGACGTTTTGAAAAGGCAGAATCAGATATTATTAATTTCTTCAGGGAAAAGTCCGGTTTAAATGTTGTCATTGCATTAACACGCTGCATATCATGTTCAGACTCAAAGAAAATGGCGGATGAAATAAAGCGCCTGACATCAACTGAACCTGTACGTCTTCTTGTAAATGACGCAGTTACAGACGCTGGGCAGGTTACTGCCTTTGGAATACTTGATCTTATAGAAAGGATAACAAAATAATGCAGAAAGTAAATATAGGGCAACACCGCACAATTAACGCCCCATTGCCATAAAAAGAGTGACATATTGTGAAATTCGTGTGAGTTACCCATCAGGCTCGCCAAGGCGCACTGAATCAAGCTGCCAGATGAGGTCTGTCAGCCAG
>ERZ773264.115-NODE-115-length-112102-cov-21.590770_pt1 | contig 112102 bp, 101 predicted proteins | sample MGYA00511910_ERZ773264 | MGnify/ENA primary metagenome ERZ773264 (study PRJEB29015, sample SAMEA2737739) | human gut metagenome | biome: human gut; feature: human-associated habitat; material: faeces | place: China | collected 2012 ...
GGATTATCGCGCTGCTTCCCCAAAAGCGGTACGGCAGAGGACGCTATTCAGTTGTGGTGAGAGAAAGTATATCTCCTCTCAATTACAATGGATAGCGTCGGAGTGTGGGAATGGGAAGGACAGAAAATAAAAATTTTACTTTTGAAGTAAGTACGGAGGGCGATGGACTCATTTTTTGGCGTTAGAGCCAGAAATGTAAAAGAATTTTACAGAATTGTTGGCTTCCTGAAGCCGATAGTATATATATGTGTGAAAGAAAACAAAGGAGTGTGCTATGATGCGCTTTTTGACAAATCATTTTCTGTTACGATTGAAACGTAGGGCAATGTAAGAGATACACTGGCCAGTATAGAAATGTTCACGCCATCGCAGATTCTTTCAATGACAATTTGAAAGTCACTCTGGGTATCCAGTAATACTCCACAAAATGAAAAAGCGCTCACCGTGAAGGGTGGGCGCTTTTCTCTTTCTTAATCTGTACTTATAAAAGGTATATCACACCAGCATATCGAACAGCCCAATCATCAGAGGCATCGTCATGATGGAAAGCAGCGTACTCAGAACATACAATGCACTTGAGTGCGCCGCATCACGATTGTAGAGTTGCGCCATTGAGGTGACTGTCGCACAAGACGGCGTAATAGCCGATAGATAGACTGTCATTAAAATTGCTTTACCATCTGCAATCCAGTCAGATGCGTGGAACACGCGAAGTAGCAGCAGAACAATGATAGGAACTACAATCAGACGAAGTGCAACGGGAAGATAGTTGCGCGGTGTGCAGAAGACTTTCTTTAACGGTACTTCCGCAATCGCCATACCGGCCAGCAGCATCCCCATAGGCCCTATCATAGCACCTACGCTGCTGAGCGTACTCACAATAGGCGAGGGCAGCGAGATATGCAGAAGGTACAAGAGCGCACCGGCGACAATCGCAATCAGGTTGACATTGGTCAGAATCTTCTTCCATTCGAGTTTTGCGCCTTCTTGCAGGCAGGCACTTGCGTGCGTCCAGAGAAGAATCAGCTGAACGATGACGAAAGCGCAGGAATACACGACATATTCCTCGCCGAGCAAAGCTTGAACCAGAGGGATGACGAGCGCAGCCGCATTGCTGTAGATGATGTTGACCTGCTCCACGACATCTAATCTGAGTGGTTTCTTAAAGATGGCATTGAGGACCAGAAACACGACATGCATTCCGACCGCTATGCCCATCGAGTACAAGAGTCCTGTGCGGATCTGCGGCGTATCATCGATTTGAAATGCGTTGAGAACAACACACGGCATGACCAGATACACGAAAACTACGGACAAAACCTTGCTGTCTGAGGCTTTCAACAGCCCTGCCTTGACGACTACATAGCCCATCAGAAGAACGATAAACAGCTGGGCTATCTGCTGCATGAGCAATACACTGACTTCCATGACAATCCCTTCCTTCGATTCAGAATAGCGTACTCCTTTCTATGAAAAGAGTCAATATGCAACATGACGGAAGTTTTTAGCAAATAGCGAAAATCAACAGTTTGTGGTGAAGGTTGAAAGTTAGCCATATGTACTGGATACTATGCACAGTTACAGGATGTTGCATTTATGCAAACGGTAGAACTTGATAGAGGAGTTGTAAAATCTATAAAAATAAATGTAAACGCGATGTTTTCTTTGATATAATATAGTTAAGAAACTATCCCCTAAAGGGAAGGAGGTTTACTATGAAAAGGAGAGTTAGTACAGCGAAAAGAATCGTTGCTGTAGCCTTGGCTGCTACGGTTGCGGTTTCTTTGACAGGCTGCAAGAAAAGAAAAAACACCAACGATACGACGAGTTCGGATGTGACCACGAGCCAAAGTCAGGCTGCGGTTCCGGAAACACCGGAAGTAACTGCCACACCTGCACCGACGGCTACGCCTGCACCGACCGCAACGCCCGCTGAGAACACTGATAAGAAGGACAACACCACCAGCGAGCCGACTAAGACGGAGAAGCCGAGTACCGGCACTTCGACTTCCGGCGGGACTACCAAACCGGCAGCGACAAAAACACCGGCACCTGCTCCGGCAGCTACTCCGGCTCCTACCGCAAAGCCTCAGGTAAAATACACCTTCACGGTTCGCCGTCATGAGGCGACCTGCACCACGCAAGGCTACGATGAGCATATCTGCCATGAGTGGGGCGGCATGAACTACAATGACCGCTTTGTTCCGGCAAAGGGACACAGCTGGGATGGCGGTACAGTCATGAAGGCTGCTACTTATACCGAGACCGGTATCAAGACCTTCAAGTGCAAGGAATGCGATGAGACGCGCACCGAGGAAATCCCGTCTCTTGACAAGACATATCATATTAAGAGCGTTGTTGCTCCGACCTGCACCGCTGAGGGTTATACCATCTATGAGTGCAATGAAGTCCCCGGCCTGACCTACAAGGGCGATTACAAGGCAAAGCTGCCGCACGCCTACGATGCCGGTAAGGTCACAAAGCCTGCTACCATCTACGAGAAGGGTACGAAGACCTTTACCTGCACCTCCTGCGGTGCTACTTACACGGAAGATATCCCGATGGTCGAAAAGACTTGGCATAAGGGCAATACGGTAGCGCCTACCTGCACAGAAAAGGGCTATACCATTTACATCTGCGACCAGGATTCCGCTCTGACCGAAAAACGCGATTATACGAATGCACTGGGGCATGCCTGGGATACCGGTACAGTCACAACGGCAGCGACCTGTACGACAGCTGGCGTTAAGACCTATACCTGCACCCGTAATGGCTGCAATGAGACTAAGACCGAGGAAATCCCAGCACTGGGTCATAAGTGGGATGATGGCACTGTAACAACGCCTGCTACCTGCGAGGCTGTCGGTGTAAAGACCTACAAGTGCCAGAATACCGGCTGCACAGAGACTAAGACCGAGGAAATCCCGACGCTGGGCCATAAGTGGGATGATGGCACTGTCACCAAGGCTCCTACCTGCACCGAAGACGGCGTCAAGACCTTTACCTGCAAGAATGATGGGAACCACACCTACACGGAACCTGTTCCAGCGACTGGACACGCTTGGGGCGAAGGCATTGTAACGAAGGAACCGACCTACGAAGAAGACGGTGAGCGCACCTATACCTGCCAGAATGACAAGACCCATGTGCATAAGGAAGTAATTCCTGCATTGGGCTATACCTTCACGGAAACAATCGTGCCTCCTACTTGCACCGAGGATGGTTACACGCTGCACACCTGCAATGAGAATTCCGCAAAGACCTATCAGGATACGCCTGTTGCTGCGCTGGGCCATCAGTATAAGGAAGTCACTACTCCCGCTACCTGTGGCACTCCTGGCAGCGTAGACAATGTCTGTGAGCGCTGCAACGATAAGCAGCATGTGAGTGACCTTCCTGCCACCGGCAAGCATCAGTGGAAGGAAGGCGTTGTAACGAAGGAGCCGACCGCTACTGAGAGCGGCATCAAGACCTTCACCTGCAAGGTATGCCAAGCAACAAAGACCGAAGACATCCCCAAGGTGCATACCCACGATTACACGCGCCTTGGCGAAATCATCGAGGGACCTTATTGCGAAACTGAAGGCAAGCGTTGGATGTACTGCAGCTACGAGGGGTGCAACGAAAGAGTGTTGATGCCTGTGCCCGCTATCGGTTACCATGATTGGGACACCGAGCACACCGAATGCCTGAAAAAGGCTACCTGCACCGAGAAGGGCACCATGCTGATGCACTGCAAGCGCGATGCTTCCCATACCATGACCTACGACTACGGCGGTACAGGTCACATCTGGAATGAGGGCGTCATCACTACTCCGCCTACTTATGAAGAGTACGGTGAAAAGACTCTGCATTGCAAGAACTGTGATGCGACCAAGACCGAAAAGGTCCTGCCCACCAAGTATACCTTCACCGTTACCGTTGTTCCGCCGACTTGTACCGAAGACGGCTACACGATGCATAAGTGCAATCAGGATGACAGCTTCTCTTACAAGGACAACATTGTACACTCCACCGGTCATCGTGCCGCGAAGCGTGTTATCGAGCCCACTTGTAAGGAAGAGGGTCGCACCGAAATCTACTGCACCGCCTGCGGTGAAGTGAGCAGTATTATCGATACCACCCCGAAAACCAACAACCATACTTGGGATAACGGTGTCGTTACTACTGAACCCACGGCTCAAAAAGATGGCGTCAAGACCTATACCTGCACAGTTTGCAATGAAACGAAGACTGAGACCATCCCGCGCCTGAACAGCAGCGGCAAGTAATCTGCACGCTTACAAAAAGCACAAGAAACATAAAGAGGAGCGTCTGCTTTGGCGGACGCTCCTTTTGCTTTGACTGAAAAACTGCATAAGTGCTCTTGAAAATCTTTTTGACATTGTTTGTCGCACTTGGTAGAATGATGACAGAAAAGAAAGAATGCAAATCCTATGGGGAGGTTTCGGGTATGCTGCAGATTGCAATTGTCGAAGACGAAGCAGATTTGGCTCAGCAGACAAAGGATAATGTTGTTCGCTATCTTAATGAGCATGGACTCGAAGGCAATATCGCGGTGTTTAACGATGGCATGGATATTGCTGAGAACTACAAACCTATATGGGATATTCTGCTGTTGGATATTGAAATGCCGCTACTAGACGGTATGAGTGCTGCTCAGAAAATCAGAGAACAGGATGCGACTGTCGTTATGATTTTTATTACCAGAATGGCAAAGTATGCCATTAAGGGTTATGAAGTAGATGCACTGGATTTTATTCTAAAGCCAATCACCTATGCGCAGCTTTCTATGAAACTGCCTCGCGCCATTGAACGAGCTTCTCAAAGGCAGAAGCATCATCTTTTTGTTACGGTAAATGGAGAAAAGCAGCGAATTGAGAGTTCGGCAATCTACTACATTGAGGTGCGGGGGCATTGGCTGTATCTGCATCTGCATAATCAAACCCTTGAGGTTTCCGGTAGTTTGCAAGAAATTGAAGACCGCCTTAAAGACCAGCAGTTTTCGAGATGCAGCAACAGCTACTTGGTAAATCTTCGACATGTGGATGCTGTAAAAAAAGACTCTATTGTTGTCGGCGCGAACACACTTCCCCTTAGTCGCAGTCGAAGAAATACATTTCTCAGCGACCTGGCAAATTCTGTGACGGGAGGAAATATGAAGTGAATTTGCTGCAAGATATCTTCAAAATTTTGCATCAACCGGTTCAGTTATTGATTGCAGCACTCATGTTTACTTACAAAGAACCAAAAAGAAAGTTTTGGCTGATTCGTGCTGTACTGGCAGCAATCTTAGGATTTTTGGTTTTGAAGCTTTGCATTAACGCATCACCAGAAATCCTTTTGAATAGCTTTTTGGCTTCTTTGGTATGGAGCATAGGCAGTTTTCTTATCCTGCTTTCTATAGAATACTCGATGTTTGATGTAGAACTCAAAATGGCTGCTTATTTCACTACATTGGCTTACCTTACTCAGCATGTCGCTTTTTGTGCGTGGGATGCTATTCAGCCCGGAGCAGGTTATAATGAACCTCATTACTGTTCCCTCAAAGACATAGTAGTAGATACCTTCATTCCCTTTGCTGTATTTGCATTGGTATATGCCGTGATATATCTCTTGATTGCACGACCTATGGTTAAACATGGGTATGCTTTGGTGAGCGTCGGGTATTCTTTTACGACAATGATAGCGGTCCTACTGATATCTATTGTGTTTAGTTCGGTTGTTCAGACCAGCTTTCAGCACCAGAATTACCTGTATCGGTGCTGCAGGATATATTCGATGATATGCTGTGTTCTGATATTGTGGCAGCAGGTGAGTTTTCAAAACAAATTGGCGCAGCAAGAGGAGCTATCCCTTCAAAAGCAGTTGTGGATGCGCCATCAAGCGCAATATGAACGAGCATCGGATAGTGTGAAACTTATCAATCATAAATGCCATGCACTGAAATGCCAGCTGTCTGAGTTGAAGAAGCTTGTGGCACACACAGGTAATGCACCGGAAAATACAGTTCTTCAAGAAATCGAAAACTCAGTATCGGTATATGACTCTATCATTGAGACAGGAAACGAAATTTTGGACACGATACTGACCGAAAAGAGCCTGTTGTGCGCTGCGAATGATATCACCTTTACCTGTGTTGCCGATGGAAAGGCAGTTGGTTTTTTAGAGGCGGTTGACCTGTTTTCAATGATAGGAAACGCTCTGGACAATGCAGAGGAAGCCGTTCGTAAGCTTGAGGACCACGACAAGCGTGCGATTTCCGTAAGCATCTTCTCGAGACATGGCATTGCCATCCTTCAAGTGGAGAACTTCTACGAGGGAGACTTGCGCTTTGTTGACGGCCTGCCCGTTACGACAAAAGGAGACCCGAACTATCATGGGTTTGGTTTAAAGAGCATCCGGAGTACAGCGGAGAAATATGGCGGTACGGTTTCCGTCCAAGCGGAGGACGGGCTGTTTCTGCTTCGTGTGGCACTGCCTGTTGAAACTGAATAAGCAATACCTGATTGCCGGGGAAACCCCGGCAATTTTCTTTTTTGTGCAGAGTAGGAACAAAAAACGACCATTTAGGAAATACGTCCTCCTTTTTTTACAGTTTCAGGTATAATGCAGACAAATGACCGAGTCCGGTCAATCAGAAGGAGGAATTCAAATGTCAAACACTGCCCCTGCAAAACAAGTACGCAAGCCGAAGAAATTGCCATTTGTCATAATGTGCATTCTGAGTGCTATTGTTGCGGTACTGAATGTACTGCTTTGTGTGCTTGTTCCGAAATACTACACAACCATCAATAGTTTCCTATACAAGGGACCGGATGCGGATGAGGTGGCTGCTTACCGTCAGGCTTCTGCGGATATGACGCAGAAGGTCGAAAGCGAAGGTATTGTCATGCTGGAAAATAAGAACCAGACTTTGCCTCTCGCTTCCGGAAGCAAAATCAATCTCTTTGGTTATGGCTCTCGTGACACTGTCTATGGCGGCTCCGGTTCCGGTTCCGGTGACAGCAGCAATAACATTACCTTGGAGCAGGGCTTGACTAACGCTGGATTCTCGGTCAATCCCGAACTGGTTTCTTTCTATAACGACCATTTTGTTGAGCGTATCGGTGTCGGTTTCACCGGCAACAACTTTGACATTAACGAGCCTGCTGTCAATGAATACTCTGACGAGATGATTGCAAATGCAAAGGCTTATTCGGATGTGGCCGTGTTTGTAGTGTCTCGTCTCGGCGGTGAAGGCGCAGACCTTCCCATGGATATGGACCCGAATGCAACAACGCATATTGTTTCTTCCGGTAAGGACATTGAGCAGGTTGTAAAAGGCGGTGACGCCGGTAAGCACTACCTGGAACTGCAGAGTGTTGAGCAGCAGGTTCTGGATATGCTGAAGGAGAACTTCGGCACGGTAGTTGTTCTGGTCAACTCCACAAATGCCATGGAACTCGGTTTCCTCGAGGACGAGGGCGTGGATGCGGCACTCTGGATTGGATGCCTGGGTTCTACCGGTGCAAATGCTGTCGGTGAAGTATTAAGCGGCGCAGTGAATCCTTCCGGTCGCACTACCGATACATTCGCCTATGCGGTTGAGAGCGCTCCCAGCTATTATAGCATTGGCGCTTATAACTATACAAACTGTGAGTGGGTAAACACCAGCCCCATCGGCGGCGGTGCTGCTCCGGACTTCTACCATTATGTCGATTATATCGAGGGTATCTATGTAGGCTATCGATACTATGAAACAGCCGCTGAGGATGGATTCATTGACTACGACGCCACGGTTCAGTATCCTTTCGGCTACGGTCTTTCTTATACTGACTTTGAAGAAAGCATCTCTGATTTCTCGTTTGACGGCAACAATGTGACCATGACGGTCAATGTGAAGAATAACGGCTCTGTTGCCGGTAAAGATGTAGTAGAGGTCTACTACTCTGCACCGTATACTGAGGGCGGAATCGAGAAGAGTTCTGTCGTTCTCGGAGCCTTTGGCAAGACTGGAATAATTGAACCCGGTCAGAACGAATCTGTGACTTTGACTTTCACTGCTGAGGATATGGCGTCTTACGACTATACCGGCGTGAAAGCAAAGGGCGGTGCCTATGTTCTCGAAGCGGGCGAATATACTATCAGCCTGCGCAGTGACAGTCACACGGTCATTGATTCTCGGACTCTTACCATCGACAAGGATAGAATCTACAACGGCTCTAACGATGGTGCCCGCTCTACTGACGATGTCGCAGCAACCAATCAGTTTGACTATGCTTCTTTTGGCGAATGCACAAGCTATGTGAGCCGTGCCGATTGGGAGGGAACTTTCCCCAAAGAGCGAGCCGCTGCGAGCCGTGAAGCCTGTGCTGCCGCTCTGGACGCAATCAACAATAAATCCAACGGTCTTGTTGACACAGCCGAAGACATTGCCGTTGCAAATCATGACCTGAAGATTGAAGATATGAAGGGTCTTGCTTATGATGACCCGAAATGGAATGATTTCCTAGAGCAGATTCCGGTCAGTGAGATGGTTAATCTGGTTTCCAACGGCGGCTGGGCAACACAGGAAGTTCCGTCTGTAGGCAAACTGGGCTATACTGAAGTTGACGGTCCCAACGGTGTCAACAACATTATGGCAGGCTCTACCGGCAATCAATTCTGCGCACAGTCCGTTCTGGCATGCAGCTGGAATACTGAGCTGGCATACGATATGGGCGAAACCTTCGCGCAAGAAGCGGTAGCTATGAAAATCGCTGCTCTGTATGCCCCGGCTATGAACATTCATCGCAGCCCGTTCAGCGGCCGTAACTACGAGTATTATTCTGAGGATGGTCTGCACTCCGGTAAAATGGCTGCTGCTGAAACGCAGGGTATTCAGTCTCAGGGTGTTACGACCTACTGCAAGCACTTTGCTGTCAATGACCAGGAGAGCAACCGCGATTCCGGTGGTCTACTGACTTGGGTGAATGAGCAGGCAATGCGTGAAATCTATATCAAGCCCTTTGAGATTGCCGTTAAGGAAGGCGGCACACGCGGAATCATGTCCTCCTTCAACCGTATCGGTGAAATCTGTGCTGCTGAAAATGCTGATTTGCTCACTACTGTCCTGCGCAACGAATGGGGCTTCCGTGGCGCTGTCATTACCGACTGCATCCTTCAGCTGTCCTATATCAACATTGACCGTGCAATCGCAGCAGGCAATGACTTGATTCTGTCTTTGATGAATATGCAGACTCCGAGTGAGGCAGTCACCAATTCTCCTGCCGGTCATCAGGTCCTTCGCACTGCTACGCATAATATCCTTTATGCCTCTGCTAATAGCATTGGTCAGGAAGTCAGCGTCATCCCGGTTCCGTACTGGCTGTATATCACGGTTGCGGTTGTCGATGCTGGCCTCATCGCACTGTGCGTGTTTTACTTTGTCCGCCGCCGCAAGAATGTTAAGCGTTGGAAAGAGCAGGATTCTGTGCAGGCTTAATATGGAGGAGCAGAATGGAGTTTTGGAATCGATTTGCAGCCAAACACCCTGAAACCGCAAAATGGGTACGAGAAGGCGGACTGTTTGTCATCGTATCGAATCTCATTACTGTTTTCAAGTATCTGCTCTTGCAGTTCTTGCCGAAAGCATTTGCAAGTTTGCCGATAGTTGATTTCGGCTGGCCGGGTATTCCTGTTACGCTGTTTGGAGAAACCTTTCAGTGGAATATTCTTGGCTACGATGCAGCCCACGGTGGTTTACCGTATTTCTGTGCATACATGATTGCTATGGTCATTGGTGAGTGCATCAACTTCCCGATTCAGCAAAATTTCGTGTTCCGAAGCAAAGGAAATCTGGGAAAGCAGATTGCGGGATATGTGGTCGCATTCTGCATCATTACCTGCATTGTCAACTCAATCAACTGCGTGTGGGTCGCGGTTGCAGGTCTGGTTGTTCCTGATTTCATCTACAACATTGGCACGACCGTGCTAAACGGCGGCGTATCTATGGTCATCTTCTTCTTCGTGAATAAAATGCTGTTTCCGGCCGCAAAAGATTAAACATGGACAGCAAAAGACCGCCATGACAAAATTCATTTTCTGACATTCTCTTCATTAGCGTTTTTCCTCAGAAAAGGCCGCTGTGCATTTTATGCATGGCGGCTTTTTCATTGCACAAAAAGAAAAGCAGCACTCTGTTTTTGAGCGCTGCAAATCATTCAATCTTTAGTTTTTTGTGTCGAAGGGGTTCAACACTAGAAGATTGGTATTTTGTTAAGAATCGACTTGCAGATACGGCCTATCTGGTTCGGCTCATGGTTCTCGTCGAGGCCTTGGAACATGAGTTCATCTCCGACCTTGTCCTCGATATCTCCCAACACAGACGAATCCTGACTCAAATGATGCAGGTCGCTCTGCACGCCGAGTTCTTCGAGAAAACGGATTTCATCTCTCGTTAGTGATCAGCTTCGGTGGGATTGTCTTGGATTCAACGAGAATAAAGATATCAAAACCCCAAATTTGGATAGGCTTGCAGCAGACAGTGTAAACTATTGTAATCCGTTTACGGTGTATCCTATTTGTACGCCGTCGAGATAGCTATCAGGAATTGCTGAATAAGGTATGAAATAAAGGGGTGATCGATGCCCGTCTGGGCAAGTGCCAAAAATTTTGGCAAATTCTGTGCAACCTGCAGAAGCTAATGGATATCATTGCAAAATAACGCAAAATGCGTTACAATAAAGTTGAGGCGATAACCATGGAAAAAACGATGACACTTAACCTTCGCGTCAACCCGACTGTCAAGCAGCAGGCCGAAGATGTGCTGAAGCAGCTCGGTATCCCAATGGCAACGGCCATTGATATGTACCTGCGCCAGATCATCATGACTGGCGGTATTCCCTTCTCGCTGTCCCTTCCAAAGGCTCCTGCGGCTTTGAACGCTGACACCATGACCGATGACCAACTCCATGCAGCCTTGCAGGTGGGCATCAAGGAAATTCAGAATGGTGATACTGTGGATGCCGCAAGCGCATTTGCACAGTTCAGGGAACAGCACAGATGAAGCACTAATTGTTTATAACAACCTTGGTGTTGAAGGCTATGATTTACCCTCTCGTAAAGCAAACACAAAGCAGTTCACAAACAAAGCAAATACACACTAAAAAGCAAGAGCCCTCGGAGAAATCCGGGGGCTCATTTCTATTATCAAGATGTAAGGATAATCGAAAGCTGAAGTTACAAACAGCATGCGTTTTGCATTAGAATGTCAACCCTCTACACCAACACAGAAATTGGTATAGAGGAATTTTTTCTTCTAAATACTTGACAATATCAGAATGTGCGGCCTCATTGCTTACCGAAGTAAGCAATGAGGCCCTTGTAGTTAGAAAGTAATATTGCGAATAGAAGAACCTATTATGCGCTTACAAAAGCACGAACTTCTTGTACCGAAAGAGGCATGAAGTGTTCGTGCTTTTTTTCGTTTTTGCAAGCGCTATCCAGCATGTTCTGTTCGGCTTTCCCATTGTGGCTTGTTCACATTATCCATCAAGTATAATTGATTGCGTCGATAAAATGAGTGCGGGAATAAAAGCTTGAAATAAATACTGGAATATAATTCTATTGGAATCTTAACAAAGTTCGACAGAAAAAGAGTGAAAACACGTTGAAATGGTTCGTTTGAATGTTGCATTATAACTAATACGGACAAATGTAGTATGATACGAATTATTCAACTGGATGCGGATAGTAAATTAAATACAGTCAATATGATGGCCACCTAAGAAGTCTTTTTTGGCTTCTCTGGTGGCCTTCTTTAATAAACCACATGTGGGAATTGTGAAATTTATATTTACGATTCCCAAATCACCTAAGCGACGCAATCCATTGTAACTGAGGGGATAGGTGATTTTGTGGTGAAACTGCTTAGTTGCGCTCGGAGCAGGGGACCTCCTAGATGTGATTTGACCGAAAAAATTCAAATCGCTATAGGAGGTCAAAATGACTGAATTAGAAATGTATGAACTTTGGTGCACACTTCGTTTATGGGCCAATTATAATCAGCTTAACCAGACGATAGAAAAGAACTGGCTTAGTAATTCGTTCAACAGCCATATCCTTGATTTGTTAGACAAAGAGGAAATTAAATACAGGTCTGAGAAACGTCTCCTTGGATATAGGAATAAGGGGAAAAGACGACTTGCTGGAAATGCAAATCAGCCGATTATTATCAATATTGATGATGTGGCTGATGTCATTGATGTTCGTGCAGAAGATGAATTCGCTCGAGTAGAGCTTCTGGTATCATTGAAGCAGGAATTGGAAAGGCTCTCACCCAGAGAGCTAATGATTATTCGTACTTATTTGGATTATCCTATAGAGGTTGTGGCGAGGAAGCTTAAGGGCAGACCCAACACGATTTCTAAGGCACGAAGAAAAATTGCAAGAGAATTGAGAAAGAAGCTGGTTTGAGATGAAAAGGGAAGAACTGTGGACTCCATCTGCAAGGCGGTTTGAATGTCTGCTCAAGGCTGCGCAGAATGGCGACTATAACGCATACATGAGTTTGATGGCGAGGTTTTTTAAGGTAATGGATGACAAGGCAAGGAATAACTACTTGCGCGATTACGAGATGTTTACGGCACTGGTTGAACGGGTCTCAGAAGGAATCTTTGGTTTCAGTTCCGAAGATGCGTATCAGCGTGAATTGAACAAGGAAAAAAACCGTCAAAGAAGCGGAAGAAGTTCGGACGCAGGTGATGATCTGAGCGTTAGTAGTTAATATTGATTCAAATAAAAACAGATTGCTGCAAGCGTAGCAATCTGTTTTTATTTGAATCAGTTGTGGTTTAAGCAAAACTCGAATCATGTACCAATTGACTGTTACATATAACAATCTATCGAATTTTAGCCTCATTCACCTTATGAACAAGGGTGTATTTGTAAAATGTGCTGAATTTGTGTACTTGTATAATTAAAATGAATCCGATTTGTTGATAAATGTCGAATTGTGTGCTATTATATCAGTACATATATTGGCAAAATATTGCGTTGGTAGACTGCTGAATTGTGCTAAGGATTTTCCATGAGTAATTTGTGGGAATGCCTTTTGTTGCTCAAAACTGCTTTCCCTGATTTCAATTGCAGTATTGAAAATAATATGTGTGCAAAGAAGAATGAGGAGTAAGAACATGACAAGGTTTAGGCATGACTTGATTTTGCGGATGATAAAGCTGTTAGATGCTGTGCTTGTGACGATACCATTTGCAATGTGTTGGTATCTATACTATGCTAAGCGCGTTGCATCGCCGTACTATGCAAAGGGCGATTACCTGGTCGTGGCACTGTTCTTTGTGCTGTTCATCATCTTTGGACGCGTATATGACGCCTTTCTGATGTCGATGCAGCGTATCTCCGAAATTATCTACGAGCAATTTCTGGCGGCTGCGGTCAGCGATTTTATCATGTATATCGTGATTTGGCTTTTGTCCAAGCACCTGCCCAACATTCTTCCTGGCGTTGCAGCCCTTGTAGGACAGGTTATTATGGCCTCGATTTGGGCTTATAACGCTCACCACGCCTACTTTAAAACCTTCCCACCGCAGGCCACAGCTGTTATTTATGATACCCGACGTGGTATGGAGCAGCTGATTGGTAAGTACGGTCTTGATGCCAAGTACAAAGTGGTCTCCACAGCTACGGCGGGGGAGTGCATCGAGAATCTTTCCATGCTGGACGGCATCAACACAGTGTTTTTGAGCGGCATCCACAGCCATGATCGGAATATTATTCTGAAATACTGTGTAGAAAACAACATTACTGTATTTGTAGTACCACGCATCGGTGACACCATTATGTCCGGTGCACATCACATGCATATGTTCCACTTGCCGATGCTTCGTGTTGGCAGGTATAATCCTCAGCCGGAGTACCTGTTTGTAAAACGACTGCTTGATATTGTCATTTCTGCTATTGCGCTTGTGATTCTGAGTCCGATCTTCCTTGTGACGGCTATTGCCATCAAAGCAACGGATCACGGTCCAGTATTTTACAAGCAAATTCGTTTAACGAAGGATGGCAAAGAATTCGGTATTCTCAAATTCAGAAGCATGCGGGTCGATGCTGAAAAGGACGGCGTCGCCCGTCTTTCCAGCGGCGAAAACGATGACCGCATCACGCCCGTTGGCAAAATCATTCGTGCTTGCCGCGTTGATGAATTGCCACAGCTTATAAATATCTTGAAGGGTGACTTGAGCATCGTCGGCCCCCGTCCGGAGCGCCCTGAGATTGCAGCTCAGTACTGTGAGGAAATGCCGGAATTCTCCCTGCGCCTGCAGGCTAAGGCTGGATTGACTGGGTATGCGCAGGTTTATGGCAAGTACAATACTACTCCCTATGACAAATTGACCATGGATCTGATGTACATAGCTCATCCGAGCATTGTTGAAGATTTGAAAATCATGTTTGCAACAGTGAAGATCCTGTTTATGCCTGAAAGTACCGAGGGAGTTTCTGAGGGCCAAACCACGGCTATGAGTGGAGAAAATTACTAAATATCGATGATATTACACACCTTCGACTGATAAAAATTGGAAGTGATTCCAGAGTGAAGTCAGGCATAAATGCAGCTCTTACAGTAGCGTCAAGCTGGAAAGTCGGTAAAATGACCTGCATAGGGACGATGCAGCACTCATGATAGTGCAAAATGCCGAGACCATGGGCGTGAGAGAGGGCAAAATGAGGTCAATTCGAAGCTTTCACGCCCCGAGAAAGCACTTTTATGGATGCGACGGTAGCTCGTGGGTTTATGCCAGATGGCACTGTGATGATATTACCGATACTGTGGTGACTTTCACATAGCGTTATCTGGGCTGAGCAATGATAACCTCATCTGCGATTTCATCCTGGTCTTGAAGATAACAAGTCGGATGTGAGCAAGATGGTGATAAACACATGGTCGCAGAGATGCTCATTCGTGTGAGGTAATCCGGCATAAGCAAGGGAGCTACCGTAGCGTGAATGAGTGGAACCTGGAATAAGCACATGACTTACTGTAGCGAGTGATAGTGTCATCAGGGCTAAAGACAGTGGCTACCGTAACGTCAAAAATGGTGCAATTTAGAGCGTAGTGGAGCCCCAATGCAGCAGTACAAGACATAGCGGCAGTGAGAACCACACTGCTGAGGACGATTAGTAGAGATTTATAAGGAATAAACGGCTCAGACTCTTTGAGATGAGTCTGGGCTGTAATCTTTGATATGCGGAGAGAGGAAGAGAAGATGGACGCAAACAAGTATGAAAACTACTCGGTTTTGATGTCAGTGTACTTTAAGGAAAAACCGGAGTACTTGAAGACGAGTATTGACAGCATGATGAACCAAACAATTCCTACGGATGATTTTGTACTTGTTTGTGACGGACCTTTAACTCCAGAACTTGACGCGACTATTGCTGAGCTGCAACAAAAGTATGGCGAAACGATTCGCACGGTTAGGTTTGAGAAGAATGGCGGTTTAGGTCATGCCCTGCAGGTTGGCGTGAAAGAGTGCCGCAATGATTTGATTGCTCGAATGGATAGCGATGATATTAGCCGACCTTACCGTTGTGAAAAAGAACTTGAAATATTTGCGGTCCACCCGGAGCTTAGTATCGTTGGCAGTGTTATTGAGGAGTTTTCTACAACTCCAGAAGTCATAGATGCTAAGCGTGTTGTGCCTGAAACTAGCGATGAAATTGTAACTTTTTCTAAGAAAAGAAATCCCTTTAACCACCCATCTGTGATGTATCGCAAAAAAGATGTCTTGAAAGCAGGAAATTATTCGGATGTCCGATATATGCAGGACTACTATCTGTGGGTCGATATGCTGATTGCAGGCATGAAGGGATATAACATTCAGGAGCCGTTGGTATGGATGAGAGCTGATAGTAACCTGTTTAAGCGGCGTTCAGGAAAGATTTATGTCGAGATTCAGGTTAATCTGTTTAAGAAAATGTATAAAGCAGGATACGTTACATACCCACAGTACTTAAAGTCTTCGGCAATTCGAGTTTGTTCGGCCTCCGCGCCCAATTGGCTGCGGCAGTTCATGTTTAAAAAGGTATTGAGAAAGTAACAGGTTGAGGAGAAGTATTGCTATGGGATTGGAACAAAAAATCAATCAGCAGTTAAATAAGTATCCAGCTATAAAAAGGACAGTAAAGAGTGTGTATCAGCATACAATGTATGCTATTTCGTCTAAAGTGGATCATGAAGGAACTGTCATTCGGCTATCACCGGATGATCCAAATCATGAGTATTTTTTTGGCTACTACGATAAGTCTCCTTGGGATGCCTCTGGGCGGTATGTGCTTTGCCTAAAAGCGAAAGACACATGGTCCGATGTTGCACCGAAAGATCCTGCGGATATTCTGCTTATTGACACAAAACAGAATAACGTGGCTACTAAAATTGCGACCACCCACTCGTGGAATGTCCAGCAGGGGTGTATGGCACAGTGGCTGGGGCCCAAGTTTGATCAGGAAATTATATATAATGACTTCCGTGATGGTAAGTTCGTTTCGGTTGTGCTGAATGTTTTTACCGGAAAAGAACGTGTGTTGGCAAAACCGGTTTATAGTGTTGCTTCCGATGGTAGTTTTGCATTGACATTAGATTTTGCGAGATTGCATCGTCTTCGTCCTGGCTATGGATACTCTAATGTGGAGGAAACAACAAAAAATGAGAAGATTCCTGATGCCCCATGCATCTGGAAACTGGATATTATCAATAATACGGTAGAGCCTGTTCTGAAGTATGCAGATTTTGTTTCCTTTGAACCTTGTAGGGAGATGGCAGGTGCGGAGCATAAGGTAAACCATATTATGGTGTCTCCGAACGGAAAGCGTTTTATGGTCTTGCATCGATGGTTTAATGGAGACAGAAAATATAGCCGTCTTGTTACTGTGAATGTAGATGGGACGGAAATGTACAATCTGAGCGATGACGATATGGTCAGCCACTGCTATTGGAAAGATAATCAGACGATCATTGCATTCGAGAACAAAAAGAAAACAGGGGCGGGATACTATCTGATGCATGATAAAACGCAGGAGTACCGCCATCTGTGGCCGCACATCAGTTCTGATGGTCATCCAAGTTACTCCCCGGACAGGCGTTTGGTTGTGACAGATACATACCCCAATCGCAAGCGCATGGCGATTCTGAAGGTTTTGAATGAAGACTTTAATATTGTGATTGCAAAGGTGTTCGCTCCGTTTAAATATGACAATGATACTCGATGTGATTTGCATCCACGCTGGAGCCGTGATGGAAGAAAAATTTGTTTTGATTCTGTCTATGAGGGACATCGCGGTTTGTATATGGTTCCACTGGACACTATCAAATTTGCGTATAGCGACACCGTCGGCACAAAATTGGTTGAGCGTGTAAATAATAAGAAGAGAATTAGAATTGTGTATTTAATGACCGCTTGCAAAAAATGTGGACCAACGCAGCAGACATTGAATATTATCCAAAATCTTGATCCTGAGGAATTTGAGCCGATTCTGATTACGCTATATGACGAAGAGGCGGATAGCAGAATGGCGGATTATCTCCCGTATGTTTCTGCTCATTATCTTGTGAAAACCGGAAAAAAGAGCATTATGCTGGGGCAGGATAGTGCTCTACGGAAGAAATTAGAGGAACTTCAGCCTGATTTAATCCATACAGTTGGCGTTTTCCCGGACTATGCAGTCAGCCAAATTGCTAAATACAAGCAAATCCATACTTTGAGAAACTATGTGTACGATGATTACCCAGCAAAGTTTGGAAAGGTGAAGGGAACAATTCTGGCAAAGATGCAGCTATCGGCTATGAAAAAGAGTGACAAAACGGTTGCTTGCTCTGAAAGTCTTACAAAGATTTACAAAGAAAAGCTGCACCAGTCCTATGATTTCATTCGTAATGGTGTTGATATTGAGCAGTATACCATGCCCGATAAGAGCGAAAAACTGGCAATCCGGAAAGAGCTTGGATTGCCTGAGAATGCATTTATTTGGGTTTATACTGGGCAATTTATTGAGCGTAAGAATATCCCATTCTTGCTGGAAAACTATGTAAAGAAGTTCGGAAATGATGAACGCTCTTATATGCTGATGCTTGGAGGCGGGCCGGAATTAAAGGCGTTATCAGAAAAGTATGCATCTAATTTGCGCATCGATTTCCGTGGAAGTGTTTCCAATGTGAATTATTACCTGAAAGCTTGCGATGTTTATGTTTCCACAAGTAAGTCAGAGGGACTTCCGAATGGAGTTCTTGAGGCAATGGCTACAGGCTTACCGGTTGTTCTTTCTGATATTGAACAGCATAAGGAAATTTTTGAAGTAGACGACAAAATCGGATTCCTTTATCGTCAAGATGATGGGGAGGACTTTGGGAGAAAACTTGAGCAGATGTATCACAGCAATGTGAACGAGGCTGGACGTGAAGCTTATACCTCGGCACATGAGAATTTCAGTTCAGTAAAGATGAGCAAAAAATATCAGGCTGTTTATAAGGAAATCGTAGGATAAGGGGAAAGACAATGTCTAAGAGTATAAAGAATTTTCTTGATAATCCTGGGCTCCTTTTTATTTCGCTTGGGCATCGTGGATGGTTTCATTGGATGGACGATGAGACTTATCTGAAGATTGCCTATCGGATTAAGATGGGGAAAAAGCTGAACCTCGATCCCCCAGTAACCTTCAATGAAAAACTTCAATGGTTGAAGCTCCATGATCGTAACCCGGAGTATACGACTATGGTCGATAAGTATGAAGCTAAAAAATGGGTTGCTGATAAAATCGGGGGGGGGGTATGTCATACCTACTCTCGGTGTTTGGGATAGCTTTGATGACATTGATTTCGATAAACTACCGAACCAGTTTGTTCTGAAATGCACACATGATAGTGGCGGATTGGTTATTTGCAGAGATAAAACGAAATTAGACAAATCCTCAGTACGAGCAAAAATTGAAAAATGCCTCAAACATAATTTCTTCTGGGGGCAACGTGAGTGGCCTTACAAAAATGTAAAACCGCGTATTATTGCTGAAAAATATATGGAGGACACAGCTGCAAAAGTGCTGGGTAGTAATGGCCTTACAGATTACAAATTCTTTTGCTTCAATGGAACGCCTGAATTTGTATATGTTTCTTGCGGCTTAGAGAATCACACGACGGCTCAGATGAGCTTTTTAGATATGAACTGGGAATTCGCGCAGTTTAAAAGGAGCGATTATCGACCGTTGAGTACTGTTCCTCCTAAGCCAGAAAGATATGAAGAAATGAAGACAATAGCAGGAAGATTGTCAAAAGATATTCCATTTGTGAGAGTTGACTTGTACGAAGTTCAAGGAAAAGTATATTTCAGCGAAATGACATTCTTTCCATGCAGTGGCTTTTTACCGTTTGAACCAGAAGAGTTTGATGGGATTCTAGGGAAAAGTATTGGGATAGACGGTCTTTAATAGAAGGGAAAAAAATGAAAATAGTATTTTTAATGCCTCAATCGTTTCCATACGGTATTGCCTATTCTTCACGGGCACAGAACTTTAGTAGGGCTCTTTCGGAGTTAGGATATGATGTCGATGTTGTATGTGACTACTTGAGTGATAATAAGTATAGAATTCATGATAATATAGGGAGATTTGAAAATACTAGAATCTATGAGATAGTGCCGAAGAAAAGTAAGCTGGATCGTTTTTTGACAAGACCACGTTTGTCATCTTTTTTAGAAAACTATATTCAGTCAGAACACCCGGATTTAATTATTAGCAGTTCGGCATATGACAGATTTCCGTGCGTATTACATGCTGCAAGGAAGTATAGAATTCCAATTATTCTTGAAAGTTGTGAGAAATATGACTCGACAAATTGGAGGTTTGGTAAGGCGGATTACAGATACCACCAATTTCACAGTTGCTGGAAATGGTATTATCCAAAGGTTGATGGAGTAATTGCAATTAGTCGCTTTTTAGAGAATTACTATTCGGAGCAAGGCTTAAGAACATTGAGAATTCCAACAATTTTGGATGTTGAAAAGACAGAAAGCCGAACAAAGTGTAATCATACGGAACAGAGGACATTTGTTTTTGCGGGTACTTTGGGCGGTGGAAAAGATAAATTAGTGGAATTCATAAGGGCAATGTATGAGGTTCGCAATAGTGAGAATTGTATTCCTATTTTAAATATATATGGGCCGTCTAAGGAACAAGTTGAAGAGCAGCTAGGTAAATACCGAGAAATTACGGATTCACTAAAAGATCAGATTAATTTCTTCGGCAGAATTCCACAGAGTCAAGTTGCAAATGCTGTTAGGCAGGCAGACTTTAGCCTTGTGATTAGACCGAATAGAGAGTCATCTAATGCTGGATTTCCAACGAAATTAGCAGAAAGTATGGCGGTAGGAACCCCGGTATTTGCTAACAAAACTGGAGATATTGGAGTGTATGTTGAGGACAACATTAATGGATTGATTGCGGATTCAGATAGCGAGCAAGATATTCTTAAGACATTGAGACGTGCTTTGAAGATGAGCACGGATGAACTTGAGATGATGAGAATGTCTGCAAGGAAGGTGGCAATCGAAAGTTTTGACTACAGGGGCTATGAATCGAAGTTGAATCAGTTTGTGATGGACGTGATAAATGGAGGAAACCGGAATGGCATTTAATGTTCCAATTGTGCTTTTGATTTTTAGAAGAGACAAGATCACTCAAATAGTAGATCGGTTAAGAGAGATACAAGCGAGCAAAATTTATCTAATGGCCGATTATGGAAGAAACGATGCTGAGATTAAACAGGCCGAAGAATGCAGAAAGGCAGCCGAAAATGCAATTGATTGGGACTGTGAAGTCATCAAAAATTACGCTGTTGAGAACAGGGGCGTTTATGGGAATATTGGCAAAGGAGCGCAGTGGGTTTTCGAGCGTGAAGAGATGGCAATTTTCTTGGAGGATGATAACCTTCCGGAGGTTTCGTTCTTTCAATATTGCGAGGAACTTCTTTTAAGATACCGTGATAACGATAAAGTCCTTTGGATATGCGGAACGAACTATCTCGGCAAATATGATGCCCCAAATGGAGAATCTTATATGTTTACTAGACATCTTCTTCCTTGTGGGTGGGCATCGTGGTCTTCAAAATTCTTGAAATACTATGATTTGGATTTGAAACTATGCGACGAAAAAAAGAATTTTGCAGGAATGCGAAATAGGTTTGTTTCAACGCAACTTTACTATCAATATATGTATAGATGGAGAGCGGAGAGAAAAAGAATAAAGGAGAGCGGCAGATCTAAATCTTGGGATTATCAAATGGATTTTGCTCTCAAATACTACGATTTGTACGGCATTTCACCTGCAAAGAATCAAATAAAGAATATTGGCGTTGACGAAATTTCAGAACATGGTGGTACTTCAACTATGAATGAAATGACAAGACGATTTTGTACGATGCCTTCCTACCCACTTGAATTTCCATTAAAGCATCCCAAGGAAGTTAGAATTGATGAGGTGTATGAAAAGAAGATTGGAGATATTCTTCTATTTCCGCGCAAGCAAAGATATAAGTATTTTGTTTCTTCTTTTTTACGTGACAAGTTTAATCTCCCTGACAAACCGTTAAGGAAGATAATTATGGGGAAATGATGAATAAAGTTTTAGATAATAAGCTTACAATTAGAAGAATACTTGTACTGCTCATTCTTTACATATTAAGCGGCTCAACATATATAACATTAATTTCAAGCTCAGAACGTATAGCTGCAGCCGGAATTATACTGATGAGTCCTGTAATAGTGTCAACCATTAGGCGAAATGTTTCGGGACCTGCATTTTGTAGAGGCCTTCTTGCCTATGGATTTGCGGCTTTTGTAATTGGAATAGGCATAATTAATAAAGATAATATGGGTTCCTATTTTCGAACATCATTGATTTTCCTATTTGCCTTTTACATCACTCAAGAGTTCACATTTTCTGACTTTAGGAAGATTTTTACAAAATTTATCACTACGATGTGTGTGGTTGATACGTCAATCTATTTCGTACTTCAAAGAGTTGGGCAATTTTCATTTTTACCGATTGCTTACAATAGCAACGGAGAAGGCTACAGAATAGGCGTCATTTTCAATTACTTATTGTCGCATCCGGAAAGAAATTCAGGAATCTATTGGGAACCAGGACTTTTTGCGACAATGATTATCCTATCCTTCGTTATGGATTTGACATTCGAAAAGGAAGTGCCATTTTGGAGAGCGCTTATTTATCACATTTGCATTTTCACTACAGCCTCATCAGCGGGCATTGTTCTTATACTATTTTGTGATCTTCTGTTGCTCAATAGATTTATGGATTCGATTTCAAATAGAAAGGTGTTGAAATATTGTGTCTTTTTCATAGTCTATATGCTTCTTCTTCTGCTGTTTGTTAACCTTGATACATTTCTAACTTTGACGGGGCTTGCACAACAGCGCGCTTACGCAAAACTTCTGAGTGATAATATGGGTAGTTCAGCAAGAATGCAGGCGTTGATTAAGAACTGGAACTTATTTGTTCAGAACCCAATTATAGGAAGTGGGATAAGTAATGCGTACAGATTGGCCTCTAACTTCTCTGATACATCAACAACAACCTTCATGATGGTTGAATTTGGTGTTGTTGGAGCGCTGCCGACAGTATTCGTTGTCAAGAGTATTATCGGGTTAAAGAGAGGACTTATTGAAAATATAAGTTTAATAACCATATTCTTGTGTATTTTAAATAAGGAACCCCATATGAGAATTGCTGTTATATGGATTCTAGCTTTCTATTTTTCAAAGGAAAGAGAATCACAATTCGCACTTTCGAATGAAACAGCATAGATAATACCGCTGTTTTAGCTATAAGATTTGGAGGAAATAAAAAATGTCTGCATTTGATAACGCAACCCTTATGATTACCGGTGGTACTGGTTCTTTTGGATCTACTGTTTTGAAGCATTTCCTGGATTCTGACCTGAAGGAAATCCGCATTTTCTCTCGTGACGAGAAAAAGCAGGATGATATGCGCCATGAGCTTCAGGCTAAGCATCCGGAGAATGCCAAAAAGGTGAAGTTCTACATCGGCGATGTCCGTGACCCGCAGTCCATCCGTGATGCAATGCCCGGTGTTGATTACATTTTCCATGCCGCTGCTTTGAAGCAGGTTCCGTCCTGTGAGTTCTTCCCGATGCAGGCCGTTCAGACTAACATCATCGGTACTGATAATGTGCTGCACGCTGCCATTGACGCTGGCGTCAAGCGTGTGGTCTGCCTGTCCACCGACAAAGCAGCTTACCCTATCAATGCGATGGGCATTTCCAAGGCTATGATGGAACATGTCATTTATGCAAATGCTCGTGTTGCGGCGGAACGTGGCGGTACGACCATTTGCTGCACCCGTTACGGCAACGTCATGTGCAGCCGCGGCAGCGTTATCCCGCTGTTTATTGATCAGATCAAAGCCGGCAACCCTATCACCATCACCGACCCGAACATGACTCGTTTCCTGATGAATCTGGATGAGGCTGTGGATCTGGTCATGTTTGCCTTCCAGCATGCAAACCCCGGCGATCTGTTCATTCAGAAGGCTGATGCTTCTACCATCGGTGATCTGGCAAAGGCTGTTCAGCAGCTCTTCGGTGACACTGGCACTAACATCATCGGCACTCGTCATGGCGAAAAGCTGTTCGAAACTCTGATGACTCGTGAAGAGCGTCTACGCAGCCAGGATATGGGTCACTACTTCCGTGTAGCAGCAGATAACCGTGACCTGAACTATGACAAGTTTGTGGTCAAGGGTGAGGTACATACCATGGCCGATGAGTCCTACACTAGCCATAATACTACTCGTCTGGATGTGGAGGGGACTGTGAAGAAGATCCTGACCACTGAATATGTCCAGAATGAACTGAAGGGTATTCCTAACGTATAAGGTGGCATATATGCAATCGCAAAGAGAAGGCTATCTTGACGGAATGAAAGGTTTGGCGTGCCTTTTCATTCTCTTGGGTCACTTCACAGGAATATACAAGTACGCAGAAAATGCTTCACAAATTGATTCTTGGTTTGTCAGAATATTGACTGAAGGACTGGTTTCATTTTTTACAGCAGAGAGTTTCTGGCTTTACTTGTTTTTTGTGATAAGTGGATATTTGTTGATAATATCCACCCCCCCCCCGAAAAATAAGGGACTTTTTGGTGAAGTGTACTAAGCGAATCCTTCGCCTTGCGATTCCTATTTGGGGAACGGCGATATTTATCTTTGTAATCCAGAACACCATAGGCTTCTACAACCATAGTGTGCAGGCAATCGTACAAAACACATGGCTGACGCACCTATATGGAAGTCGTTTGACGATTTTGGATATATTGAAAGAACCTTTTTTTGTCTTGATACTGGGAACGAGCAAGTTCAACTCACCATTTTGGTGTTTAAGAGATATGTTGATTTCTTCATTTTTGATTTACGGGGTAAGTTGGATTTGCAAGTCAAAAAAGACAGAGACAATTGCTATTTGTGTACTTACTGTATTGGCAGCCATTACAGGCAGAAGTATTATCATGGCGTGCCTTTGTGGATCTTGCGCAAGACTACTTGGAGAGAAGACGGAGATACAAAGTAAAAAACACATTATAGTTTTAGCTGGATTGTTACTGCCTCTTGTGGCATTTTTCGCTGGAAACCTTGTGTTTACAAGTATATCTTTCGCGTGCTTCTTGATTGCTGTTCCTCAAGTAGAACGAATGAAATCCATCTTTGAGTGTAAATTAACCAAGAGGTTGGGTGCAGTTTCTTTTGGAATCTATGCGCTTCATTGGCCTATTATAAACTCTATAGGATGCTGGTTTATAATTGCGTTTACAAATAGGCTGAGATCGGATGTGGTAATGCTTATGGCATTGTTATGTTGCGTTTCGCTCACGCTTATTTTGGCAGCTCTATTTAGAATGACAGTAGAAAAACTGACAGCACGGGTTTGCAAAATAATCCACTGATTGTGAAGGTTTTATTTATGACAGAAAAGTTGTTGGTAATAGGTGCCGGTGGCTTTGGTCGCGTGGTGTCCGAATTGGCTATACAGAAATACAACTGCGCTTTCATCGATGATGGCGTGGAAGTCGGCACAGAAATATGTGGTGTGAAGGTTATCGGGCGAGTTTCCGACCTACCGAAGCTTTTTGACACATACAAGTTGCTGGTCGTCACGATCGGCAATAATGCCGTACGCGAACGCATTTATGATACGGCGGAGAAGATAGGATATGATTTCCCGAATTTGATTCATTCGAGTGCGTACGTCAGTCCGTATGCAAAAATGGGCTGTGGATGCGTTCTTTTGAACAACTCTGTCGTTCAAAATGGTTCCACGGTCGGGAATGGCGTTCTGTTGAACCCGGGCGTTGAGGTTCATCATGATTGCTCGGTCGATGACTTTTCTTTGATCTACACGAACTCCGTCGTGCGCACATATGCGAAGGTCGGCAAACGTGTGCGCATCGGCAGCAACTGCACCGTTTGCAATAACGCAACCGTGTCAGATGATGCAGACATCCCAGACTGCACGGCTGTGCATTAAAGAGGTGAAAGGATGAACATTTTAGTCACAGGTGCAAAGGGCATGGTGGGAACTGCCCTGTGCAATAACCTGAAAAATATCCGGGATGGTAAGAATAAAACTCGTCCCAATCTGCATGTCGAAGAAATTTACGAGTACGACTTGAACTCTACCCCGGAAGAACTGGACGAATACTGCCAGAAGGCGGACTTCGTGTACAATCTGGCAGGTGTGAATCGTCCGGAAAACCCGGAAGACTTCATGAAAGGCAACTTCGGATTCGCATCCGACCTGCTGAACTGCCTGAAAAAGCATAGCAATAAGGCGACTATTATGCTGTCCTCTTCCATTCAGGCAACATTGGCTGGACGTTTCGGCAACAGCGAATATGGCCGCAGTAAGAAAGCGGGCGAAGAATTGTTCTTCGAGTATGCTAAGGAAACTGGGGCAAAAGTTGCAGTCTATCGTTTTGTAAATCTGATGGGGCATAGCCGCCCGAAGTACAACAGTGCTGTCAGCACTTTCTGCTGGGCAGTCGCCAATGATGAGCCGTTCACGGTCAATGACCGTAGCACGGAACTGGAGCTGCTCTACATCGATGACCTGGTAGAAGGGATGTTCGACCTGCTGGAAGGCAAGGAGAAGCACTGTGAATTTGACGGTGTAGAGACTGTTCTGAAAGCGGACGGCCGCTACTGCTGTGTACCTGTTACCCACAAGGTCACACTGGGTGAGATTGTGGACTTGCTGCAGGACTTCAAGCAGCAGCCGACTACACTCATGATGCCCAAAATGCCGAATGGCTCCTTTGCCAAGAAACTCTATTCGCTGTATTTGACTTATCTGCCCACGGACAAGTTCAAGTATGCCCTCAAAATGAATGTGGACAACCGTGGCTCTTTCACGGAACTTGTTCATACTGCAGATTGTGGGCAGGTGTCCATCAACATCAGCCGTCCGGGCATCACCAAGGGCCAGCATTGGCACAACTCCAAGTGGGAACTGTTCATTGTGGTGGCTGGTCACGGTTTGATTCAGGAACGCAATATCAACACTGGCGAAACGGTGGAGTTTGAGGTTTCCGGTGATAAGATCGAGGCTGTCCACATGATCCCTGGCTGGACGCACAACATCATCAATCTGTCTGAGACGGAGAATCTGGTGACGGTCATGACTTGCAATGAAATCTTTGACCCGAACCACCCGGATACCTTCTTCGAGCCGGTGTAAGAGGAGATTTATAATGAACATGAAAAAGATATATCGGAGCTTTCTAAAACATTTTCGCCCGTATGAGTATATGGAGAAAGTTGGAATAAATTTTCCACGGGGGGCATATTTACGGAAAAGTTTCATGGAATGCTGAACCGTGGTTAATCACTCTTGGAAATAATGTGCATATAACAGATGGGGTGAAATTTATTACTCATGATGGTGGTACATTGATCTATAGACAATATATCCCGGATTTGGAGATTACAAAGCCTATCACAATTGGGAATGACGTCTATATAGGAAATAATGTGATAATTTTGCCAGGTGTCACAATCGGAAGCAATGTTGTGATTGGTGCTGGGGCTATTGTGTCCCATAATATACCGGATAATTCTGTGGCTGTTGGTGTGCCAGCAAGAGTGATTAAAACAGCAGATGAATATTTTGAAAAAATAAAAGGCGAATCTTTGCATTTGGGTCATTTAAAGGGACAAGAAAAAGATTTGGCCCTGATGAAGTATTATGCTTATAGCGGTGAGTCAAAGAGAATTTATTTCTAATTGTGTAAACTTAATTGAATTTTTCCATGGAGGAAAGGGCAGATTAGATGGCTGATTATAGCAATGTAACGTTTAAGAATAATGGCAAGCTAAAGTTGCTAATCATTGTGGGCACTCGCCCAGAAATTATCCGCTTGGCAGCGGTCATCAACAAGACTCGTAAGTATTTTGATGTGATTCTGGCTCACACAGGCCAGAACTATGACTACAATCTGAACGGCGTATTCTTCCATGACCTACAGCTGGCAGACCCTGAGGTGTACATGAACGCTGTCGGCGCAGACCTTGGCGAGACTATGGGCAACATCATCTCTGAGAGCTACAAGCTGATGGTCGCTGTTCAGCCGGATGCTGTTTTGGTTTTGGGTGACACGAATAGCTGCTTGAGTGTTATCGGCGCGAAACGCCTGCATATTCCGATTTTCCACATGGAAGCCGGCAACCGCTGCAAGGACGAGTGCCTCCCGGAGGAGACGAACCGCCGCATCGTGGATATTATCTCCGACGTAAATATGGCGTACTCCGAGCACGCCCGCCGTTATCTGGCTGACACTGGCCTGCCTAAAGAGCGCACTTATGTCACCGGTTCTCCTATGGCTGAGGTGCTGCATCAGAACTTAGAGAAAATCGAAGTATCTGATATTCACGCCCGTCTGGGTTTGGAAAAAGGCAAGTATATCCTGCTGTCTGCTCACCGTGAGGAGAATATCGATACGGAGAAAAACTTTACATCGCTGTTCACAGCAATCAATAAGATGGCGGAGAAGTACGACATGCCGATCCTGTACTCCTGCCACCCGCGCAGCCGCAAGCGTCTGGAGCAAAGTGGGTTCCAGTTGGATAAGCATGTCATTCAGCATGAACCGTTGGGCTTCCACGACTATAACTGCATGCAGATGAACGCTTTCTGTGTTGTCTCTGATAGCGGCACACTGCCGGAGGAAAGTAGCTTCTTTACCAGCGTGGGACATCCGTTCCCGGCTGTGTGCATTCGCACCTCAACTGAGCGCCCGGAGGCACTGGATAAGGGGGACTTTATCCTTGCCGGTATCGACGGTAGCCATCTGCTGCAGGCAGTGGATGTAGCGGTTGAGATGAACAAGAACCGTGACCATGGCATCTCCGTGCCGGATTATGTGGATGAGAACGTGTCTGATAAGGTTGTTAAAATCATCCAGAGCTACACCGGTGTGGTTAATAAGATGGTGTGGAGAAAGTGATGAAATGAGAAAATTGCTCTCGAAAAAACAAAGAATTCCTATTGAAGCAAAGTCGGCAGCTGTATATACACTTTCAACCTTGTTTTCAAGAGGTCTAGCTATAATAACAGTTCCGATATTTACACGATTGATGACAACAAGTCAAATTGGTGTTGTAAATCTGTATAATTCATGGTATTCGATGATAAGTGCCATTGCTACGTTGTCGTTAACTTCAGGTGGATATGTTGTGGCACTTAAAGAATACGGAAATGAAAGGGATAGATATCAATCTTCGGTTCTTTCCCTCACCTCGCTCATTGCATTTTTAATTGCATGTATCTATGCTTTAGCTCCGCAACTATGGAGTAGTATATTAGGACTTCCTAATGAACTGATTATTCTTATGCTTATAGGATTTCTATTTGCTCCAGCGAGAGACTTTTGGCTTGCTAGGCAAAGATATGAATATAAGTATAAATTGTCAGGCTTGGTTATGACGGGGTCAGCATTAATTGCATCGGCTCTTTCTATCGCAGCTGTTATAAAATTAAGTGCAGTAAATGAATCAATAGTTGCTGAAGGACGCCTATTCAGTAACTATCTGGTTATATATGGCGTATCGGCCGTCATATGGATATGCACTTTTGTAAGGGGAAAGACTCTTTATAATAGAGAATTTTGGAAACTATCTCTTACATTAAGCTTGCCCTTAGTAGGCTATTCGGTAGCCTCTCAAATTCTTACCGTTTCAGATCGAATGATGATTAGTCAGATGGTGGGAAACGGTGCGGTTGGAATTTATAGTACATTATATACAGTGAGTTCTTTGTCACTTTTGGTATGGCAGGCTGTTCATTCTTCCTTTGTTCCGTATATATTCAGGAATATCGAAGGCGATAATAACGGAATTAAACGTGTTTCGGTTCAATTGATGTCTTTTTATGCAGCTGTCGCTGTTCTGATGACATTCTTGGCTCCAGAAATAGTGAAAATACTAGCAACGGAGGAATACTATGAAGCAATTTATATTATGCCTCCGATTGCAGCAGGTGTATTTTTTACATCATTTGCCAATTTATATTCAGATATTGCCATTTATTATAAAAAAACAAAGTATGTAATGTATCCAGCGATTATTGCGGCACTCACCAATTTGGTTTTGAACTACATTTTTATAAATCTGTATGGGTACATGGCCGCTGCATATACGACACTCTTCTCTTATATTTTATTTGCACTTTTTCAGGGAATCTGGGCGAGAAAAATATGTAAAGAGCATGGAATGAGAAAGGGTACTATTTACAATGACAAGTTTATGATTGTTCTTGCTATAATTACGACGCTTATTTCCTTGTCAGGTATTCTGTTCTATGGAAATACGGTTTTGAGATATTGTGCAATTGCTTTTATCTTTACGGTTTGTGTCGTTGTTGGCAAGAAGGTCTTACTGAATAAAAAATCTGAAAAAAAGAAGGAAGCACAATGAAGACAGTATTTATCACCGGTTCATCCGGTTTTATTGGTTCCAACCTTGCCAAGCGTATCCTGACTACCGAGACCGATACCAAGGTCATCGGTCTGGATAACATGAACGATTATTATGATGTTCGTATCAAGGAAGCTCGTCTTACTGAGCTTCAGAAGTTCGAGAACTACACCTTTATCAAGGGCAATCTTGCGGATAAGGCACTTATCGACAGCATTTTTGAGCAGTACCATCCGGATATTGTGGTCAATCTGGGTGCCCAGGCTGGCGTTCGCTACTCCATTACCAACCCGGATGCCTACATCGAGAGCAACATGATTGGCTTCTATAACATTCTGGAAGCCTGCCGTCATTATCCGGTGGAGCATTTAGTGTATGCATCTTCCAGCTCTGTATATGGCAGCAACAAGAAGGTGCCTTACTCCACCGATGACAAGGTGGATAACCCGGTTTCCCTGTATGCGGCTACCAAGAAGTCCAACGAGCTCATGGCACACGCCTACTCCAAGCTCTACAATATTCCCTCTACCGGTCTGCGGTTCTTCACCGTGTATGGCCCTGCCGGGCGTCCGGATATGGCATATTTTAGCTTTACCAACAAGCTAGTAAACGGTGAGACTATCAAGATTTTTAATTACGGCAACTGCAAACGGGACTTTACCTATGTGGATGACATCGTTGAAGGCGTTGCCCGTGTGATGGCAAAGGCTCCAGAAAAGAAGAATGGCGAGGATGGGCTGCCCATTCCTCCCTATGCAGTTTACAACATCGGCAACTCTAATCCGGAGAACCTGCTGGACTTTGTGCAGATTCTGTCGGAGGAGCTGGTGCGTGCCGGTGTGCTGCCTGCGGACTATGATTTCGAAGCCCACAAGGAGCTGGTTCCCATGCAGCCCGGCGATGTGCCTGTGACTTTTGCAGACACCGAGCCGCTGGAGCGTGATTTCGGCTTTAAGCCCCACACTCCGCTGCGTGAAGGTTTGCGGAAGTTTGCTGAGTGGTATAAAGAGTTTTATATGACCTGAGAGAAAGGAGGGAGCACATGCGCTGCGAGGAAAGATTTTATGAAATATACGGAAAAGATCCCGTGGGCATTAGCTTTTGCCCCTATCGGATTTGCCCCATTGGTGCCCACAGTGATCACAACTTAGGAAAAATCACAGGACTAGCGATTGACAAGGGCATCCACATTGCCTACAAGCCTAAAATGAATGGCGTTGTTGAGATGTGCAGCCTCCAATTTTCCAAGCGTGCCCAGTGGCATATTCGGGAAATCGGCGAAAAAACCGGCGATTGGGCGGACTATCTGCGGGGGGCTACCTGGGCGCTGAGCAATCGGTTTCCATTGACAGTCGGACTCAGCGGCGTCATTGAGGGCTCGTTGCCCATCGGAGGGCTTTCTTCATCTGCAGCGGTGATACTGTCCTTCCTGGATGCATTGTGCCAAGTCAATGGAATTAAACTGGAGCCGTCTGAGCTGATCAGCATTGCATTTGATGCAGAGAAAAACTACGTGGGTGTTAATGTAGGAACACTGGATCAGAGTTGCGAGGTTCTGAGCAAACAGAATCATCTGCTGTATCTGGACTGTAAGGATAACAGCTACGAGCTGATTTCCACGAATCCCAACATGAAGCCCTACAGAATTGCTGTTTTTTTCAGTGGATTGGAGCACAGTCTGGCTGGCTCTAAATATAATATGCGAGTGGATGAACTGCGATCCGGTGTTTACGCTTTGCAGGCTTTTGCGGGTCTAGAGTACGGAAAGTTCAATGAGGCTAATGCCCGTAATGTTTCGTATGAGATCTACCAGACCTATAAAGATAGGCTGCCGGTGCAATGGGCAAAACGCTGTGAACATTGGTATACCGAGTTCAAGCGTGTGGAAGCTGGTGCGGAAGCATGGCGGCGAGGGGATTTGGAGGAGTACGGACGCCTGTCCTTTGAATCAGGCTGGAGCAGTATCCATAACTGGGAATCTGGTGCACCGGAACAGATCAAACTTTACGAGATTATGAGGGAAACCTCTGGCATCTATGGTGGACGTTTCAGTGGTGCTGGCTTCAAAGGATGCTGTATGGCGCTGATTGATCCCGACAAAGCGGATAACATTCAGGAGGAAGTGGAACAGAAGTACCTCACCGCTTTCCCAGAGATGCGCGGCAAGTACAGTTTCCATCTGTGCGAGAGTGCGGATGGCTTAGGGCAGAAAACGGAGGAATAATATGAAGTGCTTGATCTTGGCGGCAGGGTATGCAACTCGCCTGTACCCCTTGACGGAGAACTTTCCCAAACCCCTGCTGAAGGTAGGGGATAAGACCATCTTGGATTGGCTGGTGGATGACATTGACACCACCGGTCTGGTGGACACCTATGTGGTCATCAGCAACCACAAGTTTGCCCACCATTTTGAGGACTGGGCGGCAACCAAGAAACAGAATATCCGGGTGGTGGACGATGGAACAAGCAGCAACGAGACCCGGCTGGGTGCTGTATGTGATGTGCAGTTTGCCATTGACCAGTTGGGGCTGGATGATGATATGCTGGTGATTGCCGGAGATAATGTTCTGGATTTCTCCCTCTCTAAGTTTGTGGCCTACGCCAGCGAGAAGAAGACCTCCTGCATCATGCGCTATTACGAGCCTAACGAAAAGAAACTCACCAAATGCGGTGTGGTGGAGCTCGACGATCATGATAGAATTCTGTCTATGGAAGAAAAGCCAGCCCAACCCAAGAGTCACTGGTGCTGCCCGCCCTTCTATGTGTACACCCGAGAGGATGCCCAAAAGGTCAAGGATGCAATCGAACAGAAGAAAAGTGGCACCGATGCGCCGGGCAGCTTCATTGCGTGGTTGTGCACAGTAACGGATGTGCATGCTATGGAAATGCCGGGCAAACGGTATGACATTGGTAACTTGGAAAGCTACCAGCAGGTCCAGCAGGAGTATCAGGGAATCAAGGCATAAGTCTTGCTAAGGATGGAAGAATGTATAGAAAGGGAGAAGGACTATGAAAATCGCAGTTGCAGGTACTGGCTATGTCGGTTTGTCCATTGCCACGCTGTTGTCCCAGCACCATGAGGTCATGGCAGTGGACATTATTCCGGAGAAGGTTAACCTCATCAATCATAAGAAGTCCCCAATTCAGGACGAGTACATTGAAAAGTATCTGGCAGAAAAGGACTTGAATCTGACTGCCACGTTGGATGCTGAAGCCGCATACAAAGATGCGGATTTCGTCGTTATCGCAGCGCCTACCAACTATGATAGCAAGAAGAACTTCTTTGACACTTCCGCAGTAGAGGCCGTCATCAAGCTGGTCATTCAGTACAATCCGGACGCAATCATGGTTATTAAGTCCACGATTCCGGTTGGCTTTACAGCTTCTGTGCGTGAAAAGTACCACTGCGACAACATCATTTTCAGCCCGGAGTTCCTGCGGGAGTCTAAAGCTCTTTACGACAATCTGTACCCGAGCCGTATCATTGTGGGTACTGATGTGGATAACGCTCGCCTGGTGAAGGCTGCCAACACCTTTGCAGGCCTGCTCCAGGAAGGTGCAATCAAGGAGAATATCGACACCCTGATTATGGGCTTTACGGAAGCCGAGGCTGTTAAGTTGTTTGCCAACACTTATCTGGCTCTGCGTGTCAGCTATTTCAACGAGCTGGATACCTATGCGGAGATGAAGGGACTGAATACGCAGCAAATTATCAAGGGTGTGTGCCTTGATCCTCGTATTGGTGATCAGTACAACAACCCAAGCTTTGGCTACGGCGGTTACTGCTTGCCCAAGGACACCAAGCAGCTTCTGGCCAATTACGCTGATGTGCCGGAGAACCTGATTGAAGCAATCGTGGAGTCTAACCGTACCCGAAAAGACTACATTGCTGACCGTGTGCTGGAGATCGCTGGCGCATATGAAGCAAACGAGGCTTATGATCCTAGCAAGGAACACAATGTGGTGGTTGGCGTATACCGCCTGACCATGAAATCTAACTCTGATAACTTCCGCCAGAGCTCTATTCAGGGCGTTATGAAGCGTATCAAGGCTAAAGGCGCGACAGTCATTATTTACGAGCCGACTCTGGAGAATGGTTCTACCTTCTTCGGCAGCGAAGTTGTGAATGACCTTGAAGAATTCAAAAACCGCAGCCAAGCCATCATTGCCAACCGCTATGATAGCTGCTTGGATGATGTGCAGGACAAGGTCTACACCCGCGATCTGTTCCGCAGAGACTAATACTTATTGCAGCCATGCGTCGGCATGGCTGTGCTGCTCAAGTGTGCTACCTCTCCGTGGTGAGCAGCAGGCAACGAGATTCTCTCTCGGCTAAAGCATGTATTCGTTAATCCACTCTTTGGATGAGGAAAACTATAATGGGAAAGTATTTTGGGACTGATGGCTTCCGTGGCGAAGCCGGAATCACGCTGACCGCTGACCATGCCTACAAGGTGGGGCGTTTCCTCGGCTAGAACTACAACGCACTGCGTGAGCGCAACGGCAACAACGAGCCTGCCCGCATCGTCATTGGTAAGGACACTCGCCGCAGCTCTTATATGTTCGAGTATAGTCTGGTGGCAGGTCTGACCGCTTCCGGTGCAGACGCCTACTTGCTGCACGTCACTACCACCCCTTCCGTGGCCTATATTGCCCGTGTGGATGACTTTGATTGCGGCATTATGATCTCTGCCAGCCACAACCCCTATTATGACAACGGTATCAAGCTGATCGACTGCTACGGCGAGAAGATGCCGGAGGAAATCTTGCTGTTAGTCGAGGATTACATCGATGGCGAACTCTATGTGTTTGATAAGGACTGGCCGGAGCTGCCTTTCGCTCACCGTGAGCATATCGGTTGCACGGTGGACTATGTGTCCGGCCACAACCGCTACATGGGCTATCTGATTTCTTTGGGCATCTATTCCTTCAAGGGTGTCAAGGTTGGTCTGGACTGCGCCAACGGCAGTTCCTGGAATATTGCCAAGTCTGTGTTCGATGCGCTGGGAGCTGATACCTACGTCATCAATGCACAGCCTAACGGTACGAATATCAATAATAACGCTGACTCTACCCACATCGAAGGCCTGCAGAAATTCGTGGTTAAAAGGGTTTGGACGTTGGTTTTGCCTATGACGGCGATGCTGATCGTTGCCTGTGTGTGGATGAAAAGGAAAATGTCATCACTGGCGACCACATCCTGTACATCTACGGCTGCTATATGAAGGAGCGTGGCAAACTTCTGACCAACACCGTCGTTACCACGGTCATGTCCAACTTTGGTCTGTATAAGGCCTTTGACGAGCAGGGCATTGGTTACGCTAAGACCGCCGTAGGCGACAAGTACGTCTACGAGTACATGGCTAAGAACAGCTGCCGTATCGGCGGTGAGCAGAGTGGCCATATCATCTTCTCCAAGTACGCCAGCACCGGTGACGGCATCCTGACCAGCCTGAAAATGATGGAAGTTATGCTGGCTAGGAAACTGCCCATGAGCAAGCTGGCTGAGCCGTTGAAGATCTACCCGCAGGTTCTGGAGAACGTCCGTGTGACTGATAAGAAATCTGCACAGAACGACCCGGCGGTGCAGGAGGCCGTCAAAGCAGTGGCTGAGGCGCTGGGCGATACCGGTCGTATCCTTGTCCGTGAGTCCGGCACTGAGCCTGTTGTGCGTGTGATGGTCGAAGCTCCCAATCACGACACCTGCCAGAAGTACGTTTCTCAGGTCGTGGAGACCATCAAGAACAGAGGCTACGGAGTTTGAATGCGAAGCTGAAACGAGGATGCGGAATCCTGCTGACTGCATCTGTGGTTCTTCTGTCTATCTTGGCGTTGTTGCCTGATGCGGATGTTGACCACGATGCAGGATACACTTCCTCAGAGCTGAGTATCCGAGAAACCGTAGATGGAAGTGTGACCAGTACTAGCTATGTGAATCTTGCTGGATTGATTACAGATGCCATTGATATGGGCTATGCAACCGTGTGCAGAATGCGGGATGATAACGGTCGAGTTGTGGAGGAACGTTATCTTGATGCAAGCGGAAACCCTGTGGCAAGGTATGGGAATTATTATGGATTATCGTATGAATACGATGAAACGAGCACGGTAATCACATATCTTGATGCCAAAGGTAATCCAATAATACGCAGTGACGGATATTCTATTATTGTTAGAACGCAGGTTGACGGCAGGGCTTATGACGATTTCTACTACGATTTGAACGGGCAGCAGGTACAGTGCTCCGGTGGATACTATGGGTTTCATCGTGGGTATAATGCTGAAGGCCAGAACATTTGAATACCCTCGCATGCTGAAAAAAATCAAACAGAGATCAAAAACTACTATCATATTATAGACCCGGAGGGAAGGCTGTCTGAGAATGAGAAGGCTGAAGAAGAACGCAAGGTGTTAGCGAATATGCCTGCTTGCTTCCCGGCAGCACTACGATATGTGATGACACGCTTCGGATTTACGCAAGAGGCTCTGGCCTTTGAATCAAAGGTGTCGGAGTCAACGATCGGTCGCTACAGAAATGGAAAGGTTAAAAGTTTTTCTGAGAAAAACGTGGTTGCACTATGCGTTGCTATGCATCTTCCTCCATGGCTTTCGTTTGCGCTCATAGCAAAAGCGGGTTTTAGCTTGGCTGCGACCAGAGAGCAGCAAGCATATTTAATGGTTCTTAGCTGTATGTATATGAGGTCGGTTGATGAGGTGAACGACTATTTGAGAGAAAGAGGGTCTGATTTACTGTCCCAAGTGGCGGCATAGGATTGTCGAGCATCCTGAGCTTCTAAGTCAAAAATGATGAGCCGTGTGTCCTTCTCCGGTAAGGAGGTGAACACACGGCTCATTTGCACTTGCGGTTTATTCTCATTCCTCATCCCGGGCTCGGAGAAGATCCTGTACTTCTTTTTCGGTTGCCGGGCGGATGGCAGGCCTGTTCTGATAGTCCGTTTTGCCGCAGTCTGGGCAACGGTCGGGCAGCGATTCTGCCTCAAAGCAGTAATGGCAGACATCGCAAAAATAGTAGTTCACGGCGTTTTGCACTTCCTTTGTCATGTAGGAGTTTATATGTCATCAGGATATTTTTCAATCCCAAGGTAGTCCTCAATACTAGTGATGCCCTCACCAGCAAAATCAGCAATGTCATCAAAGGGGATGACAACTGGCAGTTCTTTCTCAATGCCCATGGCTTTTCTATCACTGTCCTGCATGACTTTCAGTTCTCGATAAACTGGGTCGATCATAACAACTGTGCCAGTCAGACTTATGTACTTGCCGGTACTTTCTGCGGTCTTCATAAAGTACCGCACTACGACCTTCATACCTTTTTTGACCTGCAGGAGCTTGTCGGATAGAGAGTCCTTCTCCTCATCGGAAAGTTCGACTTTCTTCACCAGCAGCTTGCTGGCTCCCTCGCTGGAAATTTCATCATCGAAGCCACGCAGCGCGGCGAAAGGGCTGAATATCTTTGCCCGGTTTGAGAGTGCCATCCGGGGATACTTTACGGGTGGCTCTGGGCGGCAGAGATGGAGGATGTCTGCATACTTCTGTGCGACGTTTCGTCCTTCTTTGGTATTCCTGAAGTCTGCCATAGAATCCTCCTTGCTGCATTATTTGGCCTTGTGGCCGCCAATCTGACCGTTCCGTTCTCGCATAGTGGCTCCTTCCAGATAGTTGATACCCTTCAGAACAGCGTTTTTTCCGAACTTCTTCTTGATACCGAGCATGGTCGCCTGTAGCGATTTCTCCCGCTCAAGCTTGCTGGTGTCAGTGAACAGATCCACTTGCAAGATGCCCTGATCCTTGACCACACGGTTTGCTGCGATTGTTATTCTCCGCACAGTCAGATTTCTGTTGGCAATGCGGTCGAACAGTTCTGTGGTAGCGGCCATCAGTTGGCTGCTGAGATTGGTCGGGTCGTCCAGTCGTGTACTGCCGTGGGCACCCTTCGGAACAGTTCGGCCATAGTGATCGATGTGGACAGGACCGTGATAGATGCCTTTGTCACAGTTTTCCCGGTCATAGCCGATGTCCAGTGTCAGGCTGTCCGTGACCAGTCCCTTGTCCGTAAGCTGGAATACCAGACTGTCGGTCATCTCCTGGACGATGATTCGAGCTTTTTCATAAGGATAAGGGCAGGAGAGAACCTGACCTTCGGACAGGCTGTTGGTTTCCGGGCGATAGGCGTTGATCTCCTTCATCCCGCAGGGTTCCAGCCCCCAGGCATGGTCGATGAGAATCTCAGCATCTATGCCGAACTCTTTATATAGTATCTCAGGGAAATGAATGCTGGCTCTTGCCAGCTCACCCATCGTATGGATGCCATGCTTTTCCAGTCTGCGGACGGTGCCGGGGCCGGTCTGCCAAAAGTCAGTGAGTGGCTTGTGATCCCAGAGCAGATACCGGAAGGATTCTTCGTCAAGCTCTGCGATGCGGACACCGTCCTTGTCCGGGGTAGCGTGCTTGGCAGTAATGTCCATTGCCAGCTTTGCCAGGTATAGATTGGTGCCGATCCCGGCGGTGGCGGTGATGCCAGTGGTGTACAGCACCTCCCGAATCATGGTCATGGCGAGGTCGTGGGCAGACATTTTATAATGTGTAAGGTATGCTGTGGCATCGATGAACACTTCATCGATAGAATACACCACGATGTCCTCCGGGGCAATGTACTTGAGATAGATGCCGTAAATCTGCCGTGAGACCTTCTCATAGTACGCCATCCGGGGTGGTGCCACCAGATAGGATACTTCAAGAGAAGAATCGGCGGCGAGGGCAGTCGCATCATAGGACGCAGCCGCAAGAGAGGGAACACCATCTTTGTACACAGCGGTCTTGTTCCGGATGGCATCCCGCAGACGACCGTTGTTGACCTCTTTGACACGCTGCACGACCTCGAACAGTCGAGCTCGACCGGGAATGCCGTAGGACTTCAGGGATGGGGACACAGCCAAGCAAATGGTTTTCTCCGTGCGGCTGGCATCGGCCACGACCAGATTGGTGGTCAGCGGATCGAGATGCCGTGCGGCGCATTCAGCCGAGGCATAATACGACTTGAGGTCTATCGCCAGATACGTGCGCTGCGCCATGCTGTGTCCCTCCCTTTCCGTGGTGGATTTCGCAATGTTATTTGCTTTCTTTTTCAAGTTCCTTGATTTTTCCCTTAAGAAAATCGATTTCCTGCGTTTGCCGATGGAAAATCTCGCGGTTAGATTGCTCGTTCTTGTTATAGGCCAGAGCAAGAACCACCAGAGCCAGACGCAGTTCCTCGTCTGGAATGATCTTGCAGGCTTTAATCATTTCATCTTGGTCGGTAATCTCGGCGAGTGTACTCAGTTTCTCAAAGATGGTCATTGATAACCCCCTTTCGTTGGATGAGCTTATTGTGCCGTCCGCTCCACATACCAGCGACCAAGTCGTCCGGTGAAGCGAGGGTCGATGTGTTCAAAGAACAGGTGCTTCTCCTGTCCTTGGATTAGGACAGTGAAACAGTCGCCATTGCAGTCGTTGTCTGCGGTTCCTGCCGGCCGGAAGTCCCGGACGGTTTCGATAGGGAAGGTCCTGCCGTCTGCCCAGGTGATGGATGTTGGCTGCATATAGCCGGTTGAATCAAACTCCGAGGCGACCTTTACATAGACACGCTCGATTTTGATTCGTTTGGGTATCGCCATGTAGGTCACCTCCGATTCTTAGTGCTTGGCCCGCAGGAAGCGGTTGTCGATATCAACGGGCAGTTGGAGGTGCTCACCGCGGCGAATCAGGCTGTACATCTTAAACGCAAAAAAAGGCGCTGGAATGCAGAGTTCTTTGGCAACGCTGAAAAAGTCGGTGTTGCCGGAGTGAATCAGATCCAGCACTTCCTCATCATCCAGTAACAGATCGGCGGCGAAGAAATTGGCCTCTCTTTCCAGTCTGCCGGTGGCCTGGTAAATGTCGAAATCCTGCATGGCTTGACAGCGCAGATGATTCGAGTGTTCAAAGATATGGCCCAGTTCGTGACCGGCAATGACACGCTGCTCCTCGTAGGGAAGATGAGGATTGACTGCTATGTATCGGACACGATTTACAATCGTAGCGAAGCCACGCAGACCATCCGCATCGAGCGATCTGGCAGACCAGAGCTTTGTGTTGGGCATCGCATCGATCAATTCAAAAGGGTCACGGGTACCATATTTTTGAATCAGTTTTTGAGTATCGTCAAAGGTTTGAAGTTGTGTCATTCTTTCACCAACTTTCTGGCAGAAGATCAGGCGCCGTTATCTTCGGCATTCTTCCGGTATTTCTTCGGCGTGAACTTTTCACGTGCCACCTTCTTGGAATCCATAAAGATCCGCTGCATTTCAATGGCAAACGCCTTCTGATCTTCCTCCGAAAGAGAACCGCCGGCGAATAGCTCACGAGTCTGGCTGAGAATCTCGCTGGCCTGTGCCTGACCGCGCCGCCCATAGAGGGAGCCAACCTCCGTCATAAACTCCTCATTTTCGGTCATCAGATAATTGACGTCCGTTTCAAGCAGCTCGGCCAGCTTGGCATACATATCGCGAGTGCGGGGATAGGTGGTACCGGCCTCATAACCGCCAATGGTACGGCGGGTTACGCCCATCTGTTTCGCAAGTTCCTCCTGAGACCATCCCTTCTGTGTGCGGAGGTCTTTTAGTTTTTCCCCGAAGTTCATTGCTAGTGCTCCTTTCCCTAAATGATGTTTTCCCTGGACGTTTGCTCTAAATGTGTTATTGACAAGAGCTAAGAGCGTCGTTATAATTGGAATTGGAAATCTGATTTCGCATTTATTATATCAATGGGAAAATAACCTGTCAAGAGTTTTGCGTTAAAATGAGAAGCTTATTTTCTCATAGTGTGCAAAAGATGACACAGCAAAGAGGCTGATAGAAGACGAGGGGGGCGAGGAATTGGAGTGCTTTTTGCATGATAGGGGACCGATTGTCCGTATGGCTCGACCGGAAAACCCCAATGAAATAGATGAATATGTGAATCCGTTCTGCATAGAACTGGACGAGATCAGATCATTTCAGAGTTACTGTATCGGGCACTTTGATCTTATCAAATCGGATCGGCTCACGGCAGAGGAATGGGAAGAAGCAAAGTTGCAGCTTCACAGCAAGCATCGCCCTGTCTGTATTGCGCAGGATGGCTTACCCGTATTTGATGATGTCGGCAATATTCATGGGTATGCCGCATTCCTGAGATGTATCAATCGTGATGCTCGTAAAAATAATATAGCAGATGAAGACGATAACTCGCCATATCCATATCATGGAAAAGTGGAAACCCTTGCCTGGGCAAAGAGCCTCGGTTGGAGTAAACGCAGAGTGAGCAACAAAAACTTGTTGTGAATTATCAGGTTTTGACGCTTAACAAAGCTAAATAGCGCTTAGAGGTGAACCACAATGCATCACAAGTTAGACATCCATCCGATTCCAGAGAACATACTCTATATCAATGAGTTATCGCTGGTGGCAAAGATACCCTATGAAACAAAGCAGGAAACCGAAAAAGCTCTTACCGGTAAAACTGTATCTGACGGTGGCATTCTCCCAGATGATAATGTTCGCACTTATGTCCCAATGGGTTGGTAAGCTGATTTCGCAGTTGGAGATATACGATCAGGTGCGAGTTGCAAGAGACCTGGCAAATGCTACGAGAAAAGTAAATGATGGGGAGTGGCATAGTCAACAGGGGATAGCTTTAGCGCGAAAAATCGTAGAATTTATGGAACAGCATGGTGGCAACGCAGAGTGCTTCCCATACGATGAAATTAGTGAGTTAAAAGCTGCGTTTTGGCTGTAATGACTGCATATTGTTGGTGAAATTATAGCATTGTTGTCAAACGTGATATGCCTTCGATATTACCGCCGGCTTTTGCGACAAGATACTTCGGCGGTCTGGCAGACAAGCACTCTGTCGCAGACATTGACGTACACTTAAAGCAAAGTGTCAAAACTTATTTTGCTGCGAGCGCGGACACACTTATGAGCAGGCGATGGACAGATTGACGGTGTCTTTTGCCAGGCCGCGATAAAACTGCCAATTAAAATTATAACGAGGTATCCTCCATTTTTAGAATGGAGGATACCTCGCTTTTTGTTTATATATGTATAATCCATTTATAGTATAATAACACATAAGCCGACATTTTTCAACAAATCATGTAATATTTAATTATACCGGATTTGAAATTGTCAATTTCACCAGATATACAAGATTTTTTTGTCAGCAAAGCAACCAATATGTGACAATCGTTATCAAATCACGGCTTAGTATGGGGGAAGTTTCACATGGCAAGACGAGGAGAGAACATTCGTAAGCGTAAAGATGGTCGTTGGGAGGGTCGATATATCAAGGGCCGCAAGCCTGATCGGACAGCAATTTGGGGATATGTATACGGACACAGTTACACCGAAGTAAAAAAGAAAATGACAATGCGCAAGGCCGCGGTCAGAGCCTGCGCACTGTCGGAACAGAATCCAACATTTCAGGAGCTTTCTCATAATTGGGAAGGCTCCATTTCTTTAGGGGTCAAAGCGTCGACCATTACACACTATCAGTATACTTTGAAGCATTACATAATTCCTGTACTTGGCGACTATCGTGTGCAAGAGTTGGATGAATATACCTTAGAAAGGTCGTTGCTTGAGATTATCACGCCAACAGACAACAGCCACAAACCATTAGGGGCGACTATGGCGCGCGAATGTCTTGTGCTTGTACGCCGCATTTGCCGATATGCAGCACACTTGCACCTTATGCGGTCACTTGAGATTGACGTTAAGATGGCAAAACCACCTATGGCTACGCCTGCTACGCTCAGCAAATCTGAACAGCAATGCTTGCAGAGCTATATTGAATTTGCCCCAACTACTCGGAAGCTTGGTTCGCTGCTCATGATGCAGATGGGACTGCGCATAGGTGAAGTCTGTGGTCTACAGTGGGCTGACTTTGATTTAGATCATGGCATTTTATCCATTGAACGGACAGTAAAACGAATTTATGTGGGCACAGGCCAGACGAGGGTTGTCATTCAATCGCCAAAAACGCGAAGCTCTGAGAGAAAAATCCCGATTCCTCACGGCATTTTGGGAATGCTGAAGCAGTTGCAGCAGAAAGGAAGCTGCAAAGCCTGGTTTTTGTCGGGCAATGAATCCAAACCTGTTGAGCCTCGTTGCTACCGGAAAAGCTTGCGCTGCTATTTAAAAAGTGCTGGCGTCACGGTAGTGAATCCGCATGCTCTGAGACATACTTTTGCAACGACCTGCCTGCAAGCAGGTTGCAACATAAAAACGTTGAGTGAGCTGTTGGGGCATGCCAGCTCGGACATTACATTAAAGCGCTATGTGCATACCTGTTGGGAGTGGAAACAGAATGAGATGAACCGCATTTTCCAGTAATTGATGGTCAGTCAAAGGGGCAACGGCAGCATAACCACCTATCTTCGCTGTTTTATGGTATAAGTTTTCCATTCTAAAAATGGAAGACACCTTGCGAGGAAGTGAGGTGGGCAATATGGCGCTGGATCTGTATGAGCATAATGCGAATGCTTACGTGGCCGCGTGCGAGATGATGGACATGTACGGCAAAGCGGCTATTGTTCACCCCACAGGTACGGGTAAGAGCTATATCGCGTTCAAGCTCATTGAGGACCACCCCCATGAGGTGATTATCTGGCTGTCACCTAGTGAGTACATCTTCAAGACTCAGCGGGAGAGTTTACTGCGGCAAGACCAGGACTTCCCACTTCAAAATGTACGATTTTATACGTATGCCAAGTTGATGTGCAGTGCGCCGGAGCAGCTTAACCAGATAGCAGAACAGAACCCCACCTACATTATACTGGATGAGTTTCATCGAATAGGTGCGGAATTTTGGGGCGAGAGCACGCAAAAGTTGTTGGCTCTCTGCCCACGTTCAAAACTGCTGGGTTTGACCGCCACCAATGTGCGTTACCTCGATAATAACCGCGACATGGCCGAGGAACTGTTCAATGGTCATGTTGCATCTGAAATGACCCTGGGCGAGGCAATTGTCCGGGGTATTTTGCCTGCCCCGAAATATGTGACCACGGTTTTTAAATACCAGCAGGACCTGGCGCGGTATCAGTCGCGAGTTGACAATCTGCGGAGCCCGGGCATCCAGGATGTGAACCAGAAATATCTGGACGCCCTAAAGCGCGCCTTGGAGCAGGCGGACGGACTGGACAAGGTCTTTGCCCGCCACATTGCAAACAAAAGCGGCAAGTACATCGTGTTCTGCTCCGGCAAGGAGCACATGGACGAGATGATTTCCCATGTGCCGGAATGGTTCGCGGCTATTGATACCGAACCAACCGTTTACAAAGCACTGTCGGATGACCCCGCCACAGATAAAGCCTTTGCGGCATTCAAGGCCGATACCAGTAACCATCTAAAACTCTTGTTCTGCATTGACATGCTCAATGAGGGAGTCCATGTTGAGGGTATATCGGGCGTTATTCTGTTCCGCCCGACGATTTCACCCATCATCTATAAGCAGCAGATTGGCCGCGCTCTGACAGCAGGGGATAGCACGACACCGCTTATTCTGGATGTCGTCAATAACTTTGAGGGACTGTCCAGCATCAGCGGCCTGCAAAACGAGATGGCTGCCGCCGTGCATCGTCTCTATGCCAACGGCGAGAGCGACAAGATCGTTACGGATCGTTTTGAGGTTGTGGAGCAGGTCCATGACTGCCGCGTGCTGTTTGAACAGTTGCAAAGCAGCCTGTCCTCGACGTGGGATCATTACTTCTCCGAGGCAAGCATTTACCATGCCGAACACGGCAACCTGGATATTCCGCGGCGCTACAAGACGCCTATGGGTTTGAGCCTTGGAGCATGGCTGCAAATTCAGCGGCAGGTTCGCAGCGGCAAGCGTGCCGGGAGTCTGACCCAGCAGCAGATAGAACGCCTTGACAGCATCGGTATGCGCTGGGACAACTACAGCGACTTGGCCTGGACAAAAGGCTATGAAGAAGCTGCGCAATATTACGCCAAGCACGGCAACCTCATGGTGCCCGTAGAATGGAAAACAAAAGATGAGTTCCCGCTGGGAAGTTGGATTTCCAACAAGCGCACCGAGAAGGCCGCTGGCAGGCTGGACGCGGAGAAGATGAGCCAACTGGAGCACATTGGCATGGTCTGGGATGCCTTCAGCGAAAAGTGGGAGCAGGGCTTTGCTGCTGCGGCAAAGTATTATGCTGACCACGGCAATTTAGTTGTGCCTGTGTCCTACACCACAAAGGAAGGGCTGCGTTTGGGGGTCTGGGTCAGAAACCAGAAACAAACTTATGCCAACGGAACGTTGCAGCCTGAAAAGGCCGGACGGCTGGAAAGCATTGGAATTCTTTGGGAGCAAAACAACTTCGACTTCAAGTGGAACGAGGCTTACGAAGCGGCCAAATTGTATTTTGAGGAAAACGGTAGCCTGAACGTGCCCATCGGCTATACCACCCCTGATGGCATAGCCTTGGGAAAGTGGGTGGCCCGCCAGCAGTATGCGTACAAAAGCCCGAACAATAGCAATTGCAAACTGACTCCGACGAGGATTACCTTGCTGGAAGAAATTGGTATGCAGTGGCGAAGGCCCGACCCGTGGCAGCATAAGTACGATTTGGCGTGGGACTATCTGCAAATGAACGGCAATCTGCAAATTCCGGCTAAGTATAAAACGGCGGATGGCATCTGGCTGGGCCGTTGGTTGTACGATCAAAAGGTTTTGCTGCGCAAGCAGTCACCCCGGCTAAGCGCCGAACAGACAAATAAATTGCGGAAACTGCTGGATGAGGGTACGGCAGGTAAAGCATGCTGAAAAGGTTGAGGAGAAATCATGACGAGGTTTAAGCACGACTTAATTTTGCGGATCGTAAAAATCCTGGATGCAGTGCTGGTGACAATACCGTTTGCACTGTGCTGGTATTTGTACTATGCAAAACACATTGCATCGCCGTTTTACGCAAAAGGTGATTGCCTGGTAGTGGCACTGTTCTTTGTACTTTTCATCATGTTTGGCCGCGTGTACGACGCATTTTTAATGTCGATGTACCGCATATCCGAAATCGTCTACGCGCAGTTTCTGGCGGCGGCAGTCAGCGACTTTATTATGTACATCGTTATCTGGCTGTTGAGCAAGCATCTGCCCAACATCTTGCCTGGTGTGGCAGCATTGGTTGGACAGCTGGTTCTGGCGGCAGTCTGGGCTCGCAGCGCACACCACGCGTACTTTAAGACCTTCCCGCCGCGGGCTACTGCTGTAATCTATGACACGCGCCAAGGTCTGGAAAAGCTGATCGGCCAGTATGGCTTGGATGGCAAGTACAAGGTCGTAGCGACGGCCACGGCAGCAGAGTGTATTGAAAATTTGTCTATGTTGGACGGCATCAACACGGTGTTTATCAGCGGCGTCCACAGCCATGACCGCAACATTATTTTGAAGTATTGCGTCGAAAACAACATCACGATGTTTGTGATTCCCCGCATTGGCGACACGATCATGTCCGGTGCGCACCACATGCACATGTTCCATCTTCCGATGCTCCGTGTGGGCCGCTACAATCCGCAGCCGGAGTACCTTTTTATCAAGCGTTTGCTGGATATTGTGATTTCTGCTGCTGCACTGATTATTTTGAGCCCGATTTTTTTGGTGACGGCCATTGCCATTAAGGCAACGGATCACGGACCTGTGTTTTACAAGCAGACTCGTTTGACCAAGGATGGAAAAGAATTCGGTATTTTGAAATTCCGCAGCATGCGCGTTGATGCCGAAAAAGACGGTGTGGCCCGTCTTTCCAGCGGTGAGCACGATGACCGTATCACGCCTGTGGGCAAAGTGATTCGCGCATGCCGCGTGGATGAATTGCCACAGCTTATCAATATACTACGAGGCGAGTTAAGCATTGTGGGGCCTCGTCCAGAGCGTCCTGAAATTGCAGCTCAGTACTGTGAAGAAATGCCGGAGTTTGCACTGCGCCTGCAGGCAAAGGCTGGTCTGACCGGCTATGCGCAGGTTTACGGAAAATACAACACAACGCCATACGACAAACTGACGATGGATTTAATGTACATAGCGCATCCGAGTATTATTGAGGATTTGAAAATCATGTTTGCAACGGTGAAGATCCTGTTTATGCCTGAAAGCACCGAGGGTGTGGCAGAAGGACAGATTACTGCTGGCGATGTTATGGGGAAATTTAAATGAATCGAAAGTTTTTTTTGCTGCGACTTGCACTTATGAATGGAATACAGCGCGCAAATTATTTAAAAAGAATTGGTTATTTCCATAAACAGGGCGACAACTGTTATTTTCAGCCATATAACTTTGGAACGGAACCCTTCTTGATTGAACTTGGTAGCAATGTGTCTATTGCAAGCGGGGTGCGTTTTGTAAACCACGATATTGCCTCGTTTGTTTTTAACAACTTATATGGAGAGAATATGCCTACCAAGGTGGCTCCGACTTCGGTTGGCGATAATGTATTTATTGGCTGTAATGCTGTTATACTGCCGGGTGTTCATATTGGCAACAATGTAATTATCGGGGGGGGGTCTGTAGTTGCGAGAGATATCCCAGATAATTCGGTTGCTGTTGGGGTTCCGTGTAGAGTAATTGGAAAATTTGAAGACTACCATAAAAAATATCAGGAAGTAACATCGCAGTATACGTGGAAGCAGAATTCTAAAGATAAAGCTGCACTAATGGAAAAGTTCTTTTATGGACAGCAATGAGGAAAAGCAAAATGATAGCAGTTTCGATTATAGTTCCAGCATACAATGCAGAACAATATATTGGTCAATGTATGGATTCTTTAGTTGCACAAACATTAAGAGAAATTGAAATTATAACAATAAATGATGGCAGTACGGATAAAACAGGTGAAATACTTGAGAAGTATGCAGAAAAATATGAGAACATAAAAGTTTACAACCAAGAGAATAAAGGGCTATATAAGACACGAGAAATTGGCATTGGATATGCGATAGGAGAGTATGTAGGCTGGGTAGATGCAGACGACTTCGTAAAACCAACGATGTATGAAGAACTGTATAATGCTGCAGTGCAAAATAATAGTGAGTTGGCTTATTGTAATTACGAGTTTTATCCTAGCAAAATCAAGACAAAAGAAAAATGGTTTCGATTATACCAAGGGAAAAAAGACGTTACCTTTGTTGAACGTAACTCTCAGCCATGGAATAAAATTGTAAAACGCGAACTCTTAAATAAACTAGGAATCGCAAGAATGTTTGTGCCGTGCTTTGATGAAGCGTACATAAAGGTTTTGCTGGAAGCGCAGAATCCTACTTGTGTGCAGAAAGAACTGTACAGTTACCGGATGGGGCAACCTACGATGAGTTCCTCGTATAAGAACGTAGCGCACTATGAAGAATTTATCAGAGCATCTACACAATTGAAAAATGAGATGCTTCAGAGTGGATATGATAACGATTACTGGAATAGTTACTTTGAATATCGTGAAATTTACTATAGGATTATGACAATGCTTGTTGCGGCAAATGCGAAAGACAAAGAAACATATATAAGGATTAAGAAAGAACTGCGAGATGATTCTTGCCACTATCATCAGAATCAGCATATTCATAGAATTTTACGTGATAATTTCGGGTGGGCAAAAGCGATTGTACTCGAATGGACGGTACCGTCAACCTATTTTATTGCAAGAATGTTGTGCAAAGTTGCATTTTATGGATAGTCCTGCAAAATCATGCAGAAACAGAATATGAGACAGTAGATTTTTTGTAGCAGTGGAAATTACCGTATCTGTATACAATGGAAATTGAAATCACACCAATTTGGTTTACGCTATTTTATGAGAAAGTCTATGCTTATGAAAAAATATGTAATAGATACCGTCAATCCAAAGGATTTTACAGCAGGTTCAAAAGCAAGAAATGATATTGAGAGTATCCTAACAAAGAATGGATACGATAAGTTTACTATTGTGGTGGGTGAAAAAAAGAAGAAAATTCTATCTGAGACATATAGAATAAAAAAACAGCTAAGAACCATACTTGACAGTATAGAAGAAAACTCTTTGGTTGTAATGCAATATCCATGGGGAACCATGAGTTATGGGATGGCGAAAATTGTCAGCGAAAAAATGCAAAGCAGAGGCATTAGAACAGCTGTTATCATTCATGACCTTAACTCTGTACGGACTGGATCAAAGTTAACAAAGCAGTACTACAATTACTACGTAAAAGAGATAAAGTATCTTTCACAATTTGATTATATAGTATGCCATAATAAGTCCATGGGGCGATATTTAATCAACAATGGAATCGATAGTAAAAAAATAGTCTCCTTGGGAATATTTGATTATCTTACAGAAACCGCTGCCCAAAAAGTTTTGATTACGCCAAAGGAAACAAGAAAAATTAATATTGCAGGGAATTTGTCAAAAGATAAAACAGAATATATTTATAAACTACCAGAACTTGGAATTGAAAATTATTCTGTACAACTTTACGGACCTTTTTATAGCGGAGAAAAATCAACAAAGATCATTTATAATGGAAAATTTCCGGCGGATGAGTTACCTAAATATCTTACAGCAGGCTTCGGGCTAGTGTGGGATGGCACAGATGTTACTACTTGTGCCGGACATTTTGGTCAATACCTCAAAATCAATAACCCGCACAAACTTTCATTATATATGGCGTGTGGAATTCCTGTGATTGTTTGGAAACAGGCAGCTATCGCAGACTTTGTTACAAACAACAATGTCGGATTTTGTGTCGAGTCGTTAGCGGAAATTGATAATATCATGAAAAATCTAACAGTAGAAAAATATACTGAACTTCAAGGTAATGTTGCTTTAATTCAGCAACGGGTAAGAAATGGTCAGTATATTCTGGAAGCAATGAATAAGATTACACAGGAAGTGGGGGAGAGTATGTAATGGGACCACATGTTAGTGTTATTGTTCCCATATACAATGTGGAAGCATATATACATCAATGCATTAAAAGCATACTATCCCAAAGCTATCATGATTTTGAACTAATCCTAGTGGACGACGGCTCTCCGGATCACTGTGGTGAAATCTGCGACCATTATGCTCGGATGGATAATCGCATTCGCGTTATCCACAAGAAAAATGGGGGCTTGTCAGATGCACGAAATGAAGGAATTGATATTGCACATGGAGATTTTCTTACCTTTATTGACAGCGATGATTGCATTTCAAATGATTATCTTGAATTGTTGGTAAAAACACAGCAAAAGTACGGTGCTGATATTGTTCAAGGAGAAATGACCCGAAATATTGGTGATCTTGGAAATGTGGTGCCAAATTTGGGCGTGGATATCATGAGCCCTGTTGAAGGTTTTCGGGATTTGCTTTGCTTCAAAAGGACAAAGGTATATGCTTGTGGCAAACTCTTTAAAAAATCTCTGATACTGGCTCACTCACTATATTATCCGGTTGGTCGACTAAACGAAGATTGTGCAACTACGTATAAAATGATCTTACAGAGCAATAAAGTTGTTTTAATTCCAAATGTGATTTATTTTTATCGCACCAACGAAAATAGTATACTGAATAGTGCATTTAAATGTAAAAGATTTGAGTTGTGGAGTGTTCCAACTGAAATGCAGGACTATCTTGGTGAAGACCGGAAAAATTTTGAGCATGAGTTGCAATACTATAAATTCCGTGTAGGTGTAAACCTAATAAATGAAAGTATTCAGTCGTGTGATTTGGATGTGGAACGTTACCGCAACGAAATTCTAAGGCAAGTAAAAAATATGAGCTTAAATAAAGATCAACTGGATTCGAAATATAAACTGATTTATGGAATGATTCGTTTGAATCCGAAACTGTATTGTATGGTTATCAAAACAATGCGAAGGGGAAAATAGTATTATACCATGATTGTTATTGCGGCGATATTGCTTTTGCTGATGCCTACGCTCTCGTTGCTTTATTCTGCTTTGGGATTATGTAGGAATCCGCATGATTGGAGAAGGTACCTTCCTTTTCTTGTGATTTCTATATTTGTGCTTGCATATGCGTATGTACCGACTGGCACGCCAGATTTGGTAAGATATATTGAAATGTCACAACGAATGCAAAACATGAAGCTTTCTCAGGCGATTAGTTATATGAATGACGGGCTTTATGTTGAGAATCTCTATTTTTGGATTATATCAAAAACAGGGGATTACCAATTATTGGGTGCAATTCCATGCACGATTGTCTATACCATTGCTTTTTATATAACGTGTGATACAGCCGACCGTTATGGTTGTCAGCGAAAAATTCCATGCTACATGATTGGACAGACAATGTTGTTACCGTGGTTCAGCGTATTATGTAATGTTAGATGCGTTTTTGCCTTTTCGGTAATTGGCTTTGCGGCCTATTTAGAGTATATAAAAAGCAAAAAAAATCCATTCGTATGGATCCTATATATTTTGCCATGCTTCATACATGTAACGGGAGTTGTATTTCTTCTCTTCAGGCTGTCGCTTTTCATAACCTCTAAAGTGCAATGGTTTCTGAGTGTCTTGGTAGCGCTTCTGCCCTCTATTATTGATTTACTTTATTCACGAGTATATAGTTTGCCTATCGGAACTGTTGGGCAGACTCTCATTAAGAAGGTTTATTGGTATTTTCATGATGACTTGAGATCTGAATTTTCACAGCGCATAAGCAATAGCTTGGCCGATAGGTTCAGTAGATATCTTTTTGTTGGATTAGCAGTTTGCTTTGCATTATGCATATTAGTACAGCTTAATAAGTGTACTCGCGCTAATAGGAAGTATGTAACATTTCTTTTTTTGATATGTATTTCAACTGTAGCTTGCTATTCTGTTATAACGCCACAGTACTGGAGATTTGCTGCCGCTCTTGTGGTATGCGGCTTTGGTCCAATATTAATGCCGATATCAAACAATGATAAAAGATACGGAATCATTTGCGTTGCATTTGTATTAATCCGTATTTTTTGCTTTGCGGGACTCTTTATACAGATTTGGAAAAGTAGATATATTGTAGATTATATTGATTGGGCAGAAAACTTTCTTTTGAATAATGTGTTTGTGATATTGTTCGAAGTGGTAAAAAGTATTTGCCTGTATTGATTGATAAAGGAAACATAGGCTATGGAAAATTTGAAAAATAGTATTTTATCTGGATTGATGAGGGTGTTTGGATTACTTCCGATTCAAAAGAAAGTTGTTATTTCAAGCTTTTGGGGTGCCTCTTATAGTGACAATCCCAAATTTTTATATGAAGCAATGAAAAAAGAACGATCTGACTATAAATATGTTTGGCTTTTGCAAAATCAGGAATTTAAAGTTGATGGCGCTCGAGTAGTAAAGTTTAGTTCTGTCAGAGCACTATATCACCTTGCAACTGCTTCTATATGGATTGATAATGTTCGTAAAAGGCCGTGGGTTGTCAAGCGTCCCCAACAATTCTATGTCCAGACATGGCATGGCGATATCCCTCTAAAGAAAGTGGAAAAAGACGCAGAGGAAAAGCTAACTCCTCTATATCTTCAATCATCAAAACACGATTCACAAATGGCGAATTTGTTTTTGTCCGGTGCTAAATGGCGTACGAAGAACTTTAGAAATTCGTTTTGGTACGATGGTGAAATCTTGGAGATGGGAAGTCCGAAGTCTGATATTTTTTATGGTGATACTGTTACAATTAGGGAAAAAGCAAGAACTTTCTTTAAAATTTCAGATGACGAAAAAATATTACTATATGCACCAACGTTCCGTAGTGATGGAAAAATTGATTGCTATGACATGAAATATGATGATGTATTGAAAGCTTTACAAAATAGCTGGGGAGGAAAATGGAAAATTCTTCTACGGTTACATCCTAATATCCAATTTCTTCAAAATTCAATTACTTATAATGAACATGTACTTAATGCATCAGCTTATCCTGATATGAATGAATTGATAGTTGCTTCTGATGTTTTGGTCACAGACTATTCTAGCAGTATGTTTGACGGATTAGAAGCAAATAAAATAGTGTTTCTGTACGCTTCAGATATAGAAAAGTATGCTCAAGATCGGGGCTTCTATTTTGATATTTGTAAGCTTCCTTTTCCTCTTGCCACAAATACAGCTGAATTTACAGGCTTATTAGAAACGTTTGATGCTGAAAAATATAAGCAAAGCACAAATGCTTTCAAAGAAAAATTAGGCTTTCTCAATGGGGAAAATCACTCTTTGATGATTGCCAGGTACATTTTTGATAAGGTGCAGAAATAATACGATATATTTTAAAAGGAGCATTTAAATAAATGATTATTGGTTATACAACTGGCGTGTATGATTTGTTTCATGTTGGACATTTGAATTTGCTTAAAAACGCCAAGGGAATGTGCGATAAACTGGTTGTCGGTGTAACAGTAGATGAGTTGGTTAAATATAAAGGGAAAAAAGCTGTAATCCCCTTTGAAGATAGAATTGAAATGGTTCGTAGTTGTAAATATGTCGATGCTGCTGTTCCACAATATGATATGGACAAGTTAACCGCTTGCAAAAAATTAGGGGCTTCGTATCTTTTTGTCGGTGATGATTGGTATGGAACCGAAAAATGGAAAAATTATGAAAAGGAGTTTGAAAAAGAAGGAATTAAAATCATCTATTTCCCATACACAAAGGGCGTTTCTTCAACAAAACTTACCGCAGAACTTACGGAGAACTCAAAAGATAATAATCAAGGCTAAAGCTGAGTCAAAAGACGTTATAGGGAAATAATAAGTAATATAGCATGCACATATAGACAATATTATGTTGCTTGACACAAGGATAAATGAATATATGGTTAAGTTGCATGATGAAATTAAAAAGTATAAGTCACTCCCAGTACAAATAAAAGCGTCAGTATGTTTTTTGATATGTTCGTTTTTGCAAAAAGGCATATCTACAATTACAACACCAATTTTCACAAGGCTACTTTCTGCTGCTGAGTATGGTCAGTACAATACCTTTAATTCATGGCTAAGCATTCTGACGGTTTTTATTACGTTATATTTATCAGCAGGAGTGTATTCACAAGGTCTTGTTAAATTCGAAAATGAACGAGACGTTTTTTCGTCCTCGCTTCAGGGACTTACATTGTTTTTGGTTGTTGGATGGACACTGGTATATATATTATTTCATGACTTTTGGAATCACTTGTTTTCTTTGACAACTGTACAGACGCTAGCTATGCTGGTAATGATTTGGACTTCAGCAGTCTTTAGTTTTTGGGCTGCTGAACAAAGAGTTCTATATAGATATAGAGCTCTAGTTGCATTAACAATTGTGGTATCAATAGCCAAACCGGTTGTCGGAATTGTTTTTGTTGTCTTAGCAGAGGATAAGGTAACAGCTAGAATTTTAGGTCTGGTCTTAGTTGAACTTGTAGGTTACACAGGCCTTTTCTTTCAACAGGTCCGCCGTGGTAAGAAGTTATACTCTGCAAAATTTTGGAAGTATGCCATAGGATTTAATTTGCCATTGATTCCACACTATCTATCGCAGAATGTCCTTAGTAGTGCTGATCGCATTATGATAAGTGAGATGGTAGGTGCAGAAGCTGCTGGAATATACAGTCTCGCATATTCTATTTCTCTTATTATGACACTGTTTAACAATGCTTTGAGCCAAACGATTAGTCCATGGATTTACCAAAAGATCAAAGCTAATAAAGTAACAGATATCGAACCAATTGCGTATACAACGCTTATACTAATTGCACTTGTTAATATTATTCTTATTGCATTTGCACCAGAAGCCGTTGCGGTCTTCGCGCCTAAGGAATATTATGAGGCTATTTATGTAATTCCACCGGTTGCAATGAGCGTATTCTTTATGTATAGCTATGATTTGTTTTCAAAATTTGCGTTTTACTATGAAAAGACAAAGTTTGTTATGATTGCGAGTGTTGTTGGCGCAGCATTGAATATATTATTAAACTATATCTTTATAGGAAAATATGGATATATCGCAGCTGGTTATACGACACTTGTATGTTATATAGCGTATGCAATAGGGCATTATGCACTTATGAATAAGGTGTGTGCCGATTACTGCAATGGAGTGAGACCTTATAAAGCAAAACATATATTACAAATATCTGTTGCATTTGTTTTGACGGGCTTTGCATTACTGTTTTCATATCGGATTCCTGCTGCCAGATATAGTTTGATTATTGTAATGCTTATTGGTGTATTTACGCAAAGAGAAAGAATTCTGTATATGATTAAAAGTTTGGTAGGTATGCGGAAAGCAAAAAAGTAATAGCCTTTTGAAAAGACACAGTATAGATTAGGAACGCTCGCTGGGCACACAAATGCTCCAATGTTTCTCAGCGGTTTTGTGCTCAAGTAGTAATTGTTGGAGCTGTTTTAAATAGGAGTAGAATATGTACGATTATCTAGTAGTCGGCTCGGGGCTGTACGGCGCAATTTTTGCCCACGAGGCCAAGGCACACGGCAAGAACGTCCTCGTTGTGGACAAGCGCCCGAATATTGCCGGGAATATCTATACTGAGAACATCGAGGGCATCAATGTCCACCAATACGGTGCCCATATTTTCCATACCAATAACAAAAAGGTGTGGAACTATATCACGCAGTTCGCCGAGTTCAACCGCTTTACAAACTCTCCCGTTGCCAACTACAAGGGTGAGCTCTACTCGCTGCCCTTCAACATGTATACCTTTAATAAGATGTGGGGCGTCGCCACGCCGGAGGAGGCAGCCGCCAAGATCGAGGAGCAGCGCCGTGAGATCACCCACGAGCCGCAGAACCTTGAGGAGCAGGCCATCTCCCTTGTGGGCCGCGACATTTATGAAAAGCTCATCAAGGGCTACACCGAAAAGCAGTGGGGCCGCGACTGCAAGGACCTGCCTGCTTTTATCATCAAGCGCCTGCCTGTGCGGCTGACCTTTGACAACAACTATTTCAACGCGCTGTATCAGGGCATTCCCATCGGCGGCTACACCAAGATGATCGCCAATCTTCTGGACGGCATCGAGGTGCGGCTGAACACCGATTACCTCGAAAACAAGGCCGCGCTGGACGCACTGGCTGACAAAATCGTCTACACCGGCCCGATTGATGCTTATTTTGACTACAAACTCGGCACGTTGGAGTACCGCTCCGTCCGGTTTGAGAATGAGCTGCTCGACAAGCCCAGCTTCCAGGGCAACGCCGCCGTCAACTACACGGACCGTCAGACGCCGTGGACCCGCATCATCGAGCACAAATGGTTCGAGTTCGGCAAGGACGAGAACGGCAACGACCTGCCCAAAACGATCATCAGCCGCGAGTATTCCTCCGAGTGGAAGCCCGGTGACGAGCCGTATTACCCCGTCAACGATGCTAAAAACGGCGCACTGTATGCCGAGTACAAGAAGCTGGCCGACGCCGAGCCGAAGGTCATCTTCGGCGGACGCCTAGGTGAGTATAAATATTACGACATGGATCAGGTTATCGCCGCCGTGCTGGACCGCTGCGAAAGCGAGCTGCACTAAAGTACAGCCAAGCGAAAGCACAAAATCCAAAAGGCAGCAAAGCAGACCCCAAAAGCTAAAATCGGGGTTTACTTTGCTGCCCTTTTTTATTTGCTCAATCCGCTGGCGCCGCTTGCCACAACGCCGCCGTCCATAAGAATGTCTGCTCCGGTCAGGAAGCCCAGCCGCTCATCCAGAAGAAGCGCAAACAAAGCGGCGATTTCTTCCGGCTTTCCGTTGCGCTTGAGAGCAGAGTATTTTTTGAATACATCCGCCTGCCCGCTTTCCAGTGCGCCCATCGGCGTGTCAAAGTTGCCGGGTGTCACACTCAGGCAACGCACATTTTTCTCGCCAAAGCGTGCGGCATCGGTCTTAGCAAACCAAATTACAAAATGCTTGCTGATGGCGTAGGCCAGACCCGGGCGGGCGTCCTTAGGGGCAATGCCTGCCCGCGCCACCAGCTTTTTGATGAATTTTTCACGGTCGGTGCGCGCCAGCTTGTACGCACCCTTGGGCATGACAAACTGCGGGGCAAGGTAGGCGCTCATGCTGGAGGTGTCGATCACACAGCCGCCCGGTGCCAGGACCTCATAAAAGGCATCGTTGATATTCACCGTGCCCAGCGCATTGCTGCGCAAAATCTTTTCAGCATCGCCCATGTGAGGGCTAAGGCCCGCAATGTGCAATACCGCTTTTACTTCGCCGCATTCGGCGGCGTGTTTGGCCAGCGCAAAACAGCTTTCACGGTTGGAAACATCACAGCTGAACGCCTCAGCCTCGCCGCCTGCACTGCGCAGATCGTTGACTGCCTTTTCCAGCTTGGACGCCGTGCGCCCCACCAAAATCGTGTAATATCCTTCTTCACAGACGAGCTTCGCCGTGGCAAGCCCCATGCCGCTGCCGCCGCCTGTGATAACACAAACCTTCTTCATGCGATTTTTCCCTCCTGCTTGAGCCAAACCGCCAAATCATGCAGTGTTTCCTTATAGGGACGCGGGGTAAAGCCAAGCTCATTTTTTGCCTTGGAGCATTCAAAATGGTTGTTGCGCTCCAGATTGTAAACGGCAAACTCAGTCAGTACAGCAGGCTTACCGGTCTTGGCGGCGCGTGCCTCCATCAGCTTGGCGGCAAAATGGGCAAGCGACAGCGGCAGGTAAAACAGACAGCCGCGGCAGCCGGTTTCTGCCTTCAGCATTTCGCAGAGTCCCTTCAGCGAAACCTCGTCATTGGAAAGGATGTAGCACTCGCCCTTGCGCCCGCGGTCAGCGGCGGCAATCGTACCGGCGGCCAGGTCGCGCACATCGACAAGATTGAACGAGCCCTGCATACCGATGGGCATTTCACCGTTCAAAATCTGGATCAGCGTGCGGGTCGTCTGCCCGATGGCGGGGTCGTTGGGGCCAAGAATACCGCTGGGATGCACCACGCAGGCATTCAGTCCGTCAGCGGCGGCGTCCAGCACCTTCTGGGTCGCCATTGCCTTGCTGCGGCTGTACCAGCCGACCACGCGATCATCATCGTAGGGAACAAAGCTGTATACCTCGCGGATGCTCTCGCCCTTAGGCAGCTCAGGGATGGCGCCGGTGCTGGAAACATAGACGAACTTTTTACACTCAGGGTGATTTTTGGCGGCGTTCAGCATGTTTTCGGTGCCGCCCACATTGACGGCGATCAGCTTTTCACTATAATTCGGGTTGATCGTCACCATGCTCGCGCAGTGGATGCAGACGGTCTGGGTGCCCGGTTCCACGGCAAAGAATTTCTCGCAGTCCTCGGCACTGCAGAGGTCACCCTCAAAGATTTCGACGGCCTTCGGCACAAATTTTACAGCGGGGTCGCCCTTCAGCACAAAAGCACGCACAGTATCGCCGCGCTCCAAAAGCTGTGCGCAGACATTAGTGCCCATAAATCCGGCAGCACCGGTGACAAGATAGATGGTTTTCATAGCTGTATCCTCCATTTTCCCGTAGGTTGTTTTTTGTTTCGATGCTCCTAAGGATACACCGCCAAAATAAACCTTTGGTAAACGGGAAGGTTTATCTTTCGTTTATCTTTGCGCTGTACTATAATAGAACCAAGGAGGGTACACGGATGTTTCGTATTTTGATTGCCGAGGATGACCCCAGCACGGCGCGTCTGCTTGGCGCCATCGTAAAGCGAGAGGGCTATGAGCCGCTGATTGCTGCCGACGGTGTGCAGGCACTGGAAATGCTCGACCACAACCATATAGACCTGCTGCTCTGCGATGTGATGATGCCCCGGATGGATGGCTTTACCCTGACCAGAACCATCCGGGAAAGCGGCAGCATGCTGCCTATTTTAATGCTGACGGCCAAGGATATGCCGCAGGACAAGCACACGGGCTTTATCGTTGGTACCGATGATTATATGACAAAACCACCGGATCGGCAGGAGCTTGTGCTGCGCATCAAGGCGCTGCTGCGCCGCGCCCGCATCGTGGATGAACACAGGATCACGATAGGGGATGTCGAGCTGGACTACGACACCCACACCGTGCGGCGCGGCCACGATGCGCAGGTGCTGCCGCCCAAGGAGTTCAACCTCCTGTACAAGCTGCTGGCTTACCCGGAAAGGACCTTTACCCGGCTGGAGCTGCTGGATGAGATCTGGGGCATGGACAGCGAAAGTGACGACAAAACGGTAAATGTTCACATCAATCGGCTGCGCACCCGCTTTTACGATTGGTCGGAGTTTGAGATACAGACCATTCGCGGCATCGGCTACCGTGCTATAAAGAAGGTGTGATATGGCACAATTTGTAAACAAGCTGCGCGACTGCGTGCGCACCGTAAATTTGACAATGCTGCTGGTGCTGAACCTGTTTTTCATCGTTACACTGAATCTGACCGTTGCGACGGTGCTGGTGGTATTGGAGGCTGACCACGGCTTTTTTATCCAAGACGGCAGCGTCAGCATCGGCGGCGCACTGGTTATTTTGTATGCCAGCTGTATTTTGATGGCCATCAGCCTTGTGGTTGCGATTCGCCTTGTGTTAATAAAGCCTATCAAAAACATCATACAGGCGATGAACCGGCTGGCGGCGGGGGACTTCACCGTGCGCCTGCAGCCCGCCGCCCACGGGTATGAGCCTACCGAGATCCGGGAGTTCAAAGCAGCCTTCAACAAAGCGGCGGAGGAGCTTTCCGGCACGGAGCTGCTGCGCAAGGATTTTGTAAATAACTTTTCCCATGAGTTCAAGACGCCCATCGTCAGCATCAGCGGCTTTGCTGACCTGCTGCTGGACGAGGATGTCACACCTGAGGAGCAGCGCGAGTATCTGCAAATCATCCGCGATGAGAGCAAGCGGCTGGCACAGCTTTCCGGCAGTGTGCTGCTCTTGAATCGTATCGAGGCACAGACCATTCTGACCGACTGTACAGACTTTTCGCTGGATGAGCAGCTGCGCCAGTGCATCCTTGTGACCCGGCAAAAGTGGCGCGATAAGCCGCTGCAGTTTGAGGCCGAGCTGGCCCCCTGCACCTACCACGGCAGCGAAGCGCTGGTAAAGGAGATCTGGCTGAATCTGCTGGATAATGCCGCCAAGTTCAGCCCGGAGAACGGAACCATAAGCGTAACACTGCACTGCGAGCAGGGCAGACCGGTTGTGGCTGTCACTGACCAGGGCTGCGGTATGGACGCCGAGACCTGCTGCCATATCTTTGAGCAGTTCTATCAGGGGGACACCAGCCACAGGACGCAAGGCAACGGCTTGGGCCTTGCCATGGCACAAAAAATAGCCGCACTGCACGGCGGCGCTGTCACTGTGGACAGCCGCCCCAGCAGCGGCAGCTGCTTTACGGTTGTTTTGAAATGAATATTGCCTAATGCCTGTTCAGATTAGCCCGTGGGATCACAGCACAGTCCCGCTAAAAAAGCGCCGTTCCTTTCCAAAAGGGGCAGCGCACAGTCTGGGCTGTACAGCAGCCCAACATATTTATTATACCATTTTTTGCCCGGAGCGGCAAGCTTGAAACTGCACAAATCTTTCGCTGCATCGTTGGCATATCTGCGAATAGACGAATCCCAAGGGCTGTGGTATAGTATAGTCACAGAAAGAAAACAGCCGGAGATAAGGAGCAAACAACTCCAAGAGAAGTTGATCTTCCAAGGAGAAATGTCATAAGAAATCTCCAAAGAAAGCAAGACACCGGCGGTATTTCGTAAGGAAGGAGGCTCAAGTCCAATGGCAAACTTTAAAGATCCTATTCATCACCGGCGGGCCTGGGCCTGCTGAATGAAAAAGCGCCGCATCCGAAGCCGCAGGTCATAACCTGTACAAAGAATATTGAACGAGATGTCAGGCAGCTTACTTTTAAACAGCAGACTCAGGGGCCGTCATCAAAGACCCCCATGCAGCATATAGATCAGGATGAAAGAAGGCTGGTTATCATGACTGGTTCCACGCCACCCAACAGAGGGTATCTGAAATCTACCTGATCCATAAGGAGAAACTCCAATGTACTAAGTGTCAGAGGTTGATCCTCAATCTCAAAGCCTGAAATTCTGCAAAGGGAATGATTCCCCATGAAAATAGGAACCAACTCCGAAAAATAACGAATAAAGGTTATGAGGCTATGACTCCAATCATTTAGGTACTGCCGGGGCGAACGAAAAGTTCGCCCCGGTTTTGTTTGTGTCACGGTCTCCGGCTCATGCAGGGCAAGCTCAAGCACCTCAAGGCAAACGGACTTGCATTTCCTACCGGATTTTGTTACTATTATTATATTTTCGATTATTAACAGGATTAAAGGAGATAAAACTGCATGAGCGTAAAAACAGTTTCATCACAGGCTGATGCTGTCAACCCGCTTGGATATGAAAAAGAAGGCAAGCTGCTTGTCGGCTTTGCCATTCCCTGCATTATCTCGATGCTGGTGACGTCGCTGTACAACATTGTTGACCAGATCTTTATCGGGCAGGGTGTGGGTCTGCTGGGCAATGCTGCCACCAACATTGCGTTTCCTCTCTCGATTGCCTGCACAGCCATTGCGCTGCTGCTCGGTATCGGCAGTGCGACGAATTTCAGTCTCCAGCTGGGTGCAGGCAATGAAAAGCGCTCTGCTGAATATGCAGGCAACGGCCTGTGCCTGATGGCGCTATTCGGCACTGTGCTGATGGCGGTCACGCTGCTTTTTCTGACGCCGATGCTGAAATTCTTCGGCGCTACGCCGGATGTTTTTCCCTACGCAGAGGCCTACACTCGCATCACAGCGCTGGGGTTTCCGTTCCTCATTATGAATACCGGCATGAGCAAGTTGATTCTGGCAGACGGCAGCCCGCGCTATTCCATGATGTCGATGCTCATCGGCGCACTTATCAATACGGCCCTTGATCCGCTGTTCATCTTCGGGCTGGATATGGGTATGACCGGCGCTGCACTTGCCACGATTCTCGGGCAGATCGCCTCGTTCTGCATCAGTATGCGGTATCTCTTCCATTTTAAATCTGTACCCTTCTCATGGGGCTGCTTTACGATTGACGGTGACAGAACACGCAAGATCTTCAGCTACGGTGCATCTGCCTGCTTCAACCAAATCGCTATGGCTGTTGTCCAGATCGTTTTGAACAACACCCTTGCACACTACGGTGCACTGTCGATCTACGGCAGCGATATTCCTCTGGCCTGCGCGGGCATCATCTCAAAGGTCAACATGATCTTTATGTCCTTTGTCATCGGCATTTCGCAGGGCGTACAGCCGATCATCGGCTTCAATTACGGTGCTGCGCTCTACCGCCGCGTCAAAAAGAGCTATCTGCTGGCGCTGGCTGTGGCTACCGGGCTTTCTCTGGCAGCGTTTGCCTGCTTCCAACTTTTCCCGCGGCAGATCATCAGTATTTTCGGCACCGGCAGCGAAATGTACTACCAGTTTTCGGAGCGGTACTTCCGCATATATATGTTCCTGACGCTGATCAACGGCATCCAGCCGGTCACCTCCAACTTCTTCAACTCGATTGGCAAGGCGCGCCTCGGCGTATTCATGTCCCTGACACGCCAGATTTTGTTCCTGCTGCCGCTCATCGTCATCTTCCCGCTCTTTATGGGCATTGACGGCGTCATGTACGCAGGCCCCATTGCGGACGGCGCTGCCGCCATTGTCTGCGGCCTTTTCACCGTGCGTGAGCTGCGGGAGCTGACCCGCTTGCAGCAAAAAACTGAAAAAACGAACTGAGGCACCTGCAAAACGCCCCCGCATCACTGTGCGGGGGCGCTTTTCTGTCCCGTTACGGCTTTAGCGTATGGGCGATATGACGAAAAAATCTGTGCCAGATTGGCAAAAAGGTAGAAAGTGAAGGAAACCGCTTGAATCGCACCGGTTTCCGCACTACAATGGAAACCGGAAAGCTAAATCTGGTTTCCGCAGGAGGCAAGTGATGGACGAACACAACGAGCTGCGCATAAGACTGCGCGCAGTCGGAATGGAGCTGTTCCGCAGGGACGGGCTGCGCTTTACGATGCAGCAGGCCGCTGCGATGATGCACATCAGCAAAAAGACGATCTACGCAGTCTACCCCTCCAAGGAGGCGCTGCTGCTGGATATGGTGGACGATGCGTTCACAAGGATCCACGCCCGCAAGCAGCGCATCCTTGACGGCCCCGGCACCCTGGCTGAAAAGCTGCGGGCGGTCATTATCGCCCTGCCGGAGGAGTACACTGCGCTGGATCTGCAGCAGATGGATCTTTTGGATGAAAAATATCCCAGAGTCGCAGCGCGCGTGCGGGAGCATCTGGAAACCGGCTGGGAGCCTACCTTGGCGCTGCTGGAGCAGGCGATGGGGGAGGGCGTTATCCGTCGGGTATCCCTGCCGGTTCTGCAGCGGATGATCTCCGCTTCCATTGAGGATTTTCTTGCAGACCGCACGCTCGATGCGCAGGGCATATCCTACATGGATGCCCTGGATGAGATGATTTCCATTTTACTGGAGGGGTTGTTGGTACGATGAGATACAGTCTTTGCAATCACTGGGAATTTACAGAGCAATGGAGCGATGCCTTCTGTCGGGGTGAACCTGTTGGCTGTCGTCCGGTGCGTCTGCCTCATACCTGCCGGGAGCTGCCGCTCCACTACGCAGACCCCTCTGACTATGAGATGGTCTGCGGTTACCGTCGCACACTGACCGTTCCCGATGCGCCCCGGGTATTCCTGCGCTTTGACGGGGCCGCCCATCAGGCGGAGATCTACCTGAACGGCCAGCTGGCCGGGCAGCATCAGGGCGGCTACACCGGCTTTACCATCGAAATTACTGACCTTGTGCGCCGCGGCGAGGAAAATCTGCTGGCCGTGCGGCTGGATACGCGCGAGGACCCCAGCCTGCCGCCCTTTGGCTTTGTCATCGACTATCTGACCTACGGCGGTCTATACCGGGAGGTTTGGCTCGAGACCTCGCCGCAGAGCCGTGTGAGCGATCTTTTCGTGTATACACCGACCTTGACCGAGGCTGTCGTACAGCTGACTGTTGAAGCACCGGAGCAGGCCGGTGCGCTGCGCGTCCGGCTCTGCAGCGGTGCAGGCGAAACGCTGGTGTGCCGCCAGCTGCCCCCGGAAGAATCGGCGGAATGCCGTCTTACGCTGCCTGACGCCGCGCCGTGGGACACTGAGCATCCGAATCTCTATCGCTGCATAGCAGAGCTGCTCGATGCCGAAGGGCAGGTGCTGCACAGCCGTGAGACAACCTTCGGCTTTCGGACGGCTGTGTTCCGGGCGGACGGCTTTTATCTAAACGGGAAAAAGACCTTTCTGCGCGGGCTGAACCGCCACCAAAGCTACCCCTACATTGGCTACGCCGCGCCGGAAAGCCTGCAGCGGCAGGACGCCCGCATCCTGAAAAACGAGCTGCACTGCAATGCCGTGCGCACGAGCCATTACCCGCAAAGCCAGTATTTTCTTGATGAATGCGACCGTCTGGGCTTGCTTGTATTTACCGAACTGCCCGGTTGGCAGCACATCGGTGATGCGGCATGGAAGGACCGCGCCTGCGCCATGCTGCAGGAGATGCTGCTGCAAAACCGCAATCACCCCAGCATCATACTGTGGGGTGTGCGCATCAACGAGAGCGTAGACGATGACGAATTCTATACGCGCACCAATAAAATCGCCCACGCACTGGATCCGAGCCGGGCGACCTCGGGCGTGCGGTATCTGGAAAAGAGCCATCTCTTGGAGGATGTTTACGCCTACAACGATTTCTCCCACAACGGCTCAAACGCCGGGGCCAAGCGAAAAAAGGATGTAACGCCTGATTTGAGCAAGGCTCTGCTGATCTCAGAATGCAATGGGCACATGTACCCCACCAAGCCCTGTGACGATGCCCCGCACCGGCAGGAGCATGCCCTGCGCCATGCGCGGGTGTTGGACGCCGCCTACGCAGATGGAGAGCATGTGGGCTGCTTTGGCTGGTGTATGTTTGATTATGCCACCCACAAGGATTTCGGCTCCGGGGACCGCATCTGCTATCACGGCGTGCTGGACAGCTTCCGCAATCCCAAGCTGGCGGCGTCCGTCTACGCATCGCAGGGCGGGGAGGAGCCGGTGCTGACGGTCAGCTCCACGATGGACATCGGTGACTATCCTGCCGGGCAAATCGGCACGGTCTATGTGTTTACCAACGCCGAGCGGGTGGATCTTTACAAAAACGATGTGTTTGTGACGACCCTGCACAAAAGCGGCTGGACGGCGCTGCCGCACCCGCCGCTGGCCGTGGATGACACAATCGGTGTCCTGCTTGAAACGCAGGAGCATTTTGACAAGGCCAAGGCCGATACGCTGCGCGACTGTCTGCTTGCAGCCGGGCGCTACGGCTTGGCCGGGCTGCCGCTGCGCTACAAGCTGAAGCTGGCGTGGTGCATGGTGCGCTATAAGATGAGCTTTGCGGACGGTGTGGCGCTGTACGGCAAGTATGTCGGCAACTGGGGCGGCGCGGCTACGCGTTGGCGGTTCGATGCCAAAAACGGGGATACCGTAGTAAAGAGCGTCACGCTCTGCCCCTGCCACCGGCTGCATCTTGAGGTAACACCCTCCGCCACCGTCCTGCAGGAGGGTGACACCTACGATATGGCCGGAGTTCGGGTGCGGATCCTTGATGAAAACGGCAGCCCTGCCGTCTATGCACAGCTGCCGCTGACCTTTGCCGTGACCGGTGCCGCCGTGCTGGTCGGCCCTGCGGCGGCAACCGCCGAGGGCGGCATGGGCGGGACTTATCTGCGCACAGTCGGGCAGACAGGTACAGCCGCGCTGACCGTCTCGGCCCCGCAGTGTGCGCCTGTCACCGTAGAATTTACCGTCACAAAGAAGGAGTGTGCAGTATGGAACTGACAACAAAGCAAAAAGCCGCCTTCGGCATCGGCGCAGTGGGCAAGGATATGGTCTACGCGCTGTCTGCCTCCTATGTCATGTACTATTATCAGGATGTGCTGGGCCTGCCTGCCACCTTTGTCGGCCTGATCCTGATGATCGCGCGTGTGTTTGACGCCTTCAACGATCCCTTTATGGGGGTGCTGGTGGCCAAGACCCGCACCCGCTGGGGACGGTTCCGTCCGTGGATCCTCAGCGGCACCGTCCTGAATGCGGTGGTTCTCTACGCGCTGTTTGCCGCGCCGGTGCTGGAGGGTGCCGACATGATGGTCTACTTCAGCGTCATCTACATCCTGTGGGGCGTCACCTACACGATGATGGACATTCCTTACTGGTCGATGATCCCCGCCGTGACCCGCACCCCTGCTGACCGAGAAAACCTGTCAGTCGTGGGCCGCACCTGTGCGGGCGTCGGCTCGGCGCTCATTGCGATGTTTACCATGCTGCTGGTTGGTGCTTTGGGCGGCGACAGCGAGCGCACCGGCTTCCGCTGGGTAGCACTGCTCGTGGCTGTCATCTTTGTGGTTACCGAGGCGATCTGCTGCGCCAGCGTCAAGGAGACCGGCAGCGCCGAGATAAAGACCTCCACCGTCGGCGAGATGTTCAAGGCGCTGTTTTCCAACGATCAGGCGCTTGTGGTCGTAGGCAGCATCGTTTTGATCAACTCGGCGCTGTATCTGACCTCCAACTTTATCATCTATTTCTTCAAGTACGATTTCGGCGGCACAGGCTGGAAGGCCAGCTACACGCTGTTCTCAACCATCGGCGGTGCGGCACAGATCCTCGGCATGATGGTCCTCTATCCGGTGCTGCGCAAAAAGCTCAGCAACACTGCCGTATTTACGGTAAGCCTGGGGTTGGCGCTGGGCGGCTATGCTGTGCTGCTCCTGCTCTGCCTGACGGGCTTTTCCGGCAGTCTGGCACTGCTCTGCGTGCCGGGCGTGGTGGTGTTTGCCTGCAACGGCATGCTCAGCGTACTGACGACCCTTTTCCTCTCCAACAGTGTGGACTACGGCCAACTCAAGACCGGGCGCCGTGAGGAAAGCGTTATCTTCTCGATGCAGACCTTTGTTGTAAAGGCTGCGTCCGGCGTGGCAGTTTTTCTGACCGGCATCGGTCTGGATCTGATCGGGCTGGCCGGCAATGCCGAGGAAACCGGCCCCATCGCTGCCCAGAGCGCCGGTACATTGCTCGGGCTGCGGCTCATGATGACCGTTCTGCCCATGGCCGTCCTTGCGGCGGCGCTTGTACTGTTCCGTCGCAGGTTCACCCTGACGGATGACCGCGCAGCCGAAATCAGCGCTGCGCTTCACAGGGAGGAAACTCAAAATGGCTGAGATGCAGTGGTATGCCGCAACAGACAGCGGCCGGTTTGACGGCACGGCAGCCATCACCCCGCGCAGCGGTGCCGTCTGCCTGAGGGCAGAGCTGCCCGCCGGAGTGCTGCAAAATGCGGTTGCTGCGCTTCCGTGGACGATGGCGCACGAAGAAAAGCTTTTCATGAACGGCTACCAAACCTGGACCGCCTGCCCGGAGCTGGGCAAATGGGACCGGCAGCACGGTGTTGAGCGTGTCCCGAAATTTCTTTTGGAGAAATACAGCTTTGACCGTTACGGCGATTATCATTTTGTTCCCTACAGCGGCAAGAGGGGACAGAGCCACGGCTTCTCCTACTGCTATTTCCGGCGCGGAAAGACCTACCGCCTTTTGGCCAGCCTGGACGAGGCACCGGGCTATACGATTTTTTCCTATGACAGCCGCACCGCACAGCTGCGCATTGAACGCGACTGCGCCGGGGTACAGCATACCGGCGGCAGCTTTCCTGCGTTCTCCCTCTTTTTTGCCGAGGGCACCGAGGACGAGGTATTTGACGCATGGTTTGCGGCGCTGGGCTGCCGCCCCCGCACCACGCGCAGGCTGGCCGGGTATTCCAGTTGGTATAACCGCTACCAGAACATTGACGAGGCCTCGATCCAGGAAGACCTCAACGGCTGCAAAACGCTTTTCCGCGCAGGGGATCTCTTTCAGATCGACGATGGATGGGAGTGCAAGGTAGGAGACTGGCTGGAGCCTGACCCTGCCAAATTCCCCAACGGGCTGCGCTCGCTGGCAGATGCAGCCCATGAAAGCGGCTTTCTGGCAGGACTGTGGCTGGCACCGTTCGTCTGCGAAAAGGAATCCCTGCTCTGCAAAGATCACCCGGACTGGCTGCTGCAGGCGGACGGTCAGCCCTGGTGCTGCGGCTGTAACTGGAGCAGCTTTTATGCGCTGGACATCGACCACCCGGAGGTACAGGCCTACCTCAAGCAGGTCTTTGACCGCGTCCTGCAGGATTGGGGCTTTGACCTTGTCAAGCTGGACTTTCTCTACGGCGCAGCACCGTTCGGCAACGCACGGGAATCCCGCGCAGGACGGATGCAGCGCGCCATGGCACTGCTGCGCTCATGGTGCGGCGACAAGCTGATCCTCGGCTGCGGTGTGCCGGTCATGCCTGCCTTTGGCATCATTGACTACTGCCGCATTGGGTGTGATGTAGGGCTGGACTGGGACGATGTGTGGTATATGCGGCTTTTCCATCGCGAGCGGGTCTCCACAAAGCAGTCCATCGGCAACACGATTTTCCGCCGCCAGCTCAACGGGCGTGCTTACGGCAGCGACCCCGATGTATTCTTCCTGCGCGAGGAAAACTGCAAGCTGACCCTACAGCAAAAGCAGACCCTGGCCCGGGTCAATGCGCTGTTCAGCGGCATCCTGCTCACCTCCGATATGCCCAGTCGCTATACGGATGAGATGCGCCGCCAATACAACGCCCTGCGGGAATTGACCGACCACGCCGAAAATTGCACCGTGGATGCAGACGACGGTCTGACCGTACACTACACTTTGCACGGCAAGCAGCAGGCGATCAAGGTTTTTTGACCGTTCAGCCTTCTTCAAAAACACACAAAATTTTTGCTGCGGGGGCTGATGGAATTGCAATCACAGGGCAGGGGATGGTATAATGTGTAAATAGGGTGGTATGCCCTTCCGCTTTGGCGGTACATGTTATATTGTAATAGTTTATCTGAGGAGTTGTGGAATGAAGAAAAACGATCTTTCCCCTGAAGCCTTCCGTTTTGAAGGCAAGATGTCCCTGAAGCAGGCACTGCCGCTGGGCATGCAGCATGTGTTGGCGATGTTTGTCGGCAACCTTACGCCGCTGCTTATCATCACGGGTGCCTGCGGCCTGGCCGGCGGCGAATTTGCCGACCTGCGCGTCACGCTGCTGCAGAATGCCATGCTTGTGGCGGGCATCGTCACACTGGTTCAGCTGTATTCCATTGGCCCCATCGGCGGCAAGGTGCCTATCATCATGGGCACCTCCTCCGGCTTCATCGGGGTGTTCAGCTCGGTCGCAGCCTCGATGGGCGGCGGTGTGCTGGCCTACGGCGCGATCATGGGTGCCTCCTTGATCGGCGGCCTGTTTGAGACAGTGCTGGGCTTCTTTCTGAAGCCGTTGCGCAAGCTGCTGCCCTCTGTCGTTACCGGCACGGTGGTGCTTTCCATCGGTCTGAGCTTGATTTCGGTCGGTGTAAATTCCTTCGGCGGCGGCAACACCGCGCAGGATTTCGGCTCGGTCGAAAACCTGCTGCTCGCCATCTTTGTGCTGGTCGTCATCCTGATCTGCAAGCACTCCGGTAGCACCTTTTTGAATTCCTCCTCGATTTTGGTGGGCATCATCTGCGGCTACATTGCGGCGTTTCTCATGGGTCTTATTCTGCCCACCACGGCGCTGAACGCCGAGGGTGTTGCCTACACCAAGGCATGGGTGCTGAACTGGAACAAGGTGGCCGAGGCCAAATGGTTTGCATTGCCCGAGCTGATGCCGGTCAAGCCGGTGTTTGATATGCGCGCGATCGCACCGGTCATGATTATGTTCATCGTCACGGCGGTCGAAACCGTGGGCGATATTTCCGGCGTTATCATGGGCGGCATGGATCGCGAGGCCACCGACACGGAGCTGTCCGGCGGCGTCATCTGCGATGGTATCGGTTCCAGCTTTGCCGCACTGTTCGGCGTACTGCCCAACACCTCCTTCAGCCAGAATGTCGGCCTTGTCAGCATGACCAAGGTCGTCAACCGCTTTGCGCTGGCCACCGGCGGCATCTTCCTGATTCTCTGCGGTCTGGTGCCCAAGCTGGGCGCGCTCGTCTCGATCATGCCGCAGTCGGTGCTGGGCGGCGCAGCTGTCATGATGTTCTCTTCGATCGTGGTGAGCGGTATTCAGCTCATCACCCGCGAGCCGCTGACCCCGCGCAGCCTGAGCATCGTCTCTGTAGCGCTCGGTCTCGGCTATGGCATCGGTGCCAACAACGGCATCCTTGCACACGCACCGCAGATGCTCTCTCTGGTATTCGGCGGCTCCGGCATCGTGCCCGCCGCACTCGTTGCTATCCTCTTGAATCTGGCCATTCCCAAGGACGAAAACGGCTAAAGTAAGCTTTTCTCAATAGCGGGCAGTGTAAAGCGCACTGCCCGCTATTGATTTTTTGTTGAAATTCAAACGCACAAAAGCACCTTTAGCACCCTATTGACATTTGGGTGCCAGACTGCTATTATATGACCGAACTATCGTAGAATCGTTGCTGGTGCGCCGTTTTGGCTGCAGGCAGCTTTTTACGACCCAGCGGTTAGATTATTCTAACCCGCATATACAAGCTACCATGCTGCCGGCGGGCAGCTTTTCAAATAAGCAGCAGTTAGTTGATGTAAACCAGGGAGCTGAGCATTACGAAAAAGAATTTTTGGGACAGAAAGCATTGATGGCATGACCATCTACAAGGATACTGAGCTGAAAGCATATCTTGAGCAAGCGGGCTTTTGTGACATTGCGGTACACAAAAGCAAAACAGGCTGGCTGTGTTTGACCGCCGTAAAGCGAAGTGACTGTGGCTGCGGGAGACAGGAGAATGAAGGTTTATGAATTTGGGGCGGATACCGCTCTGGTCATTTTGCTGCTGCCCGGCACCTGCTGCCACTGGAAAAGCAACTTTGGCCAAGTGATCCCTCTGTTGCAGCGGGATTTTCGCGTACTTTGCGTCAGCTATGATGGCTTTGACGAAACAGAAAGTACCAAATTTCCGACAATGCTTGCAGAAACCGAAAAAATCGAAGCCTACATCCTGAAAAACTGCGGCGGGCATATACGGGCCGCCTACGGCTGCTCTCTGGGCGGCTCTTTCGTGGGACTGCTGGCAGCACGGAAAAGCATACATATGGACTACGGTATTCTGGGCAGCTCCGACCTTGACCAATGCTCCAAGCTCGCGGCCAAATTACAAACGAATCTTCTCCTGCCGCTGATTTATCCGCTGATTCGGGACGGGCAGTTCAAGAGTTGCTTTCTGCAGAAGCGATTCGAAAAGTGCTCCGCGGAGAAGGGGGACTATGTCCGCGCTTTTATGGCGATGTTCGGTGCTGCACGCCCCTATGTGACGATGCAAAGCTGTAAAAACCAATTTTATTCCGACCTCATCACGCTCTTGCCGGAGGGAATTGATGTTCCCAGTACGGAGATTCATATTTTCTACGCGCTGAAAATGGGAGCGAAGTATCGCGCGCGTTATCAGCAGCATTTTGCGCACCCCGTAATTCATGAGCAGGATCTGCAGCATGAGGAGCTGCTGGCCTGTTACCCTTACAAATGGGCACAGCTTGTCAAAAGCATCATTGAACAGGGGGTATAAAGTACCTGTGTTTTTGTGTATATACCATAAAAGGAGGCGACTTCATTGACGGAAACTTTTTGGGGGATTCTGATCCCCTTTTTGGGTACATCGCTGGGCGCAGCGTGCGTATTTTTTATGCGGTGCGCTCTGGGAGATCTGGTGCAGCGCTCACTTGCAGGCTTTGCCGCCGGTGTGATGGTGGCGGCATCGGTCTGGAGCTTGCTGATCCCGGCAATCGAACAGTCGGAGAAGTTGGGACGGTTCGCCTTTTTCCCGGCGTTTGCCGGATTTTGGTTCGGCGTGCTGTTTTTGCTTGCCCTGGATCATCTGATACCCCACCTGCATGTCGGCAGTGAGGAGGCTGAGGGGCCAAAAAGCAGGCTGGGCCGCACTACGATGATGGTGCTGGCAGTGACCCTGCACAACATCCCGGAGGGCATGGCAGTCGGTGTGATGTACGCCGGCTTTCTCGCAGGCAGCGCACAGATCACCGCGGCGAGTGCGCTGGCCCTGTCCCTCGGCATAGCCATCCAGAATTTCCCGGAGGGCGCCATCATCTCGATGCCCCTGCGCGCCGAAGGGGAGAGCAAGGGCAGGGCCTTTGCAGGCGGTGTGCTTTCGGGCGTGGTTGAGCCAATCGGCGCAGTGGTGACGATTTTGGCCGCGCAGCTTGTGATACCGGCATTGCCTTACCTTTTGAGCTTTGCTGCGGGCGCGATGCTCTATGTCGTGGTGGAAGAGCTGATTCCCGAAATGTCACAGGGACGGCACTCTAACCTTGGCACAGTATTCTTTGCTGCCGGTTTCAGTGTGATGATGGTGCTGGATGTGGCACTGGGGTAACAGGAGCCTTACAACGCAGAAAATGCAAACAGCTTCACCCGGCCCGACACAAAGTCAGTCAGAAAAGGTCCAGCATGGCATCCAGATACAACTCCTCGCGGACAGCCAGCTGATATTCCGGCTTGGTCAGGTAGTGAAGCAAAAATTCAAGGATCAGCGCACTGCCAAGGCCGCGCCCCTCGATCTTGAATTGGGTGAAGCCCCTCGGCAGGTAGGTATCCCGGATGGCCTTGATGCCGATAAAGCCGGGGTTCGCCATCGCTCGGGAGAAGCGATACCCATCCGCTGCGCCAGGGGCGCTGCAGTAGCTCCGGGCCGGGCAGACCCAGATTTTTGCGGCTGACGGCCTCATAGCAGGCTCTGCGTTCCGTGCATCCGAACCAGCAGCACTCATTGCAGAGAAACTCCACCTTGTCCTTCCGGGACTGGGGCAGCGCTGCAAGTCGGTCAAATGCTCGGTTCAGCCGGAAATCCGGCACGACATAGCGAAACTCGGGCCGTGCCAGCTCCCGCTGCAGATCGTTGAAGTCTGTCAGCACTTTTGTGGTTGAGGATACAAGATACAGCGATGGATAGTTTTTTTTCAGGTACTGCGTCAGCAGCTCAGCATGAACGATGGCGCCGTTTTGCGGGTCATTTTGTTCCTGAAACAATCGGCAGAGCGCATTGCAGTCCGGGTCTGTGAGATGCTCCGGGCGCAGTAATGAATTGCTGAGTGTCAGCCGCGCCGAGATGCCGTATTCACGCGTCAGCGCCAGCACCTCGCGTGGGGTGCGGTCACTGTACTCGACCCGTCCGCCCGCCCATAAGCAGTCAGACGGTGCGCCGTAGATCGAGCCGATGGCGCACCAGTCGTAAAAATACTCCCGGTGCGCACGATAAAGCGGCAAAAACGCCGCATACAGGTCATAAAATTCAAACAGACCAGGCAGATGAAACAGGGCTGTGCCCTGGTGAGGTGTTTCCATAGCGGGGACCTTTCCTGGCCGCACAGGCGGCCCGATGGGATATATTTATTATACCAGCAATCCTGCCGGAATGCAAAGCGAAACGCCGCGTCAGCCAAAACAACCGATGCAGCGCTTTTTATCGGTTTATAGGTAATGGCCTTCGGCCTTTTGTGCCAAATTCCAAAGGCCGTTGACGCAGCATAAACAGGTGTGGTACTGTATCCTCAATCGGCATTGGCCGAATGGAAGAATTAGTAATCATCTGCAGAACGGCAAAGCAGCTTTACAATCTTCGGTAAAAAAGCGTGATGAACAACGATTTTGCAGGAATTGCCAAAAAGGCCTTGCACTTTTTGTACAGTCTGCTATAATAACAGCATCACAGAACACGAACGGGACAAAGGGGTCGCGTACTTGTAAAAGTACAGCGGCCCCTTTCCGTTACGCACAAAGGCGTGCAGCACATCACCGTGCTGTGCGCCTTTTGTTTTGTATGAATATCAGAAAGAGGGGTCACACAATGAAAAAGCGTAATCGAGTTCTGGCACTTACCGTAGCAGCTGCAATGTCCGCCAGTCTGCTGGCAGGCTGCGGCTCCAGCGCACAGCAGGGCGGGGCCGCATCAAGTGAAGCTGCTTCCACCGGCACCGCCGCATCTGTGTCGGACGGCGGTGAGGATAACATCATTCGCGTCGGCGTTGTCTGTTCCATGACCGGCGGATCCGCTATCTATGGCGAGGGCGCACAGAACGCCGTCGACATGGCAGTCGAGGAGATCAACGCGGGTGATTCCGGCTACAAAATAGAAATCGTCAACGGCGGCAAGGTCGCAGACGATGCTAAGGACGCCAAGCAGGCCATGAACGCCTACAACAAGGTCATGGCCGACTCGCCGGAGGCCATCGTGGGCAGCTTCTTCTCGTCGGTCACACTGCCCATGGCAGAACAGGCCTCCAAAGACGGCATGCTGCTGCTGGCAACAGGTGCGACAAACGCCGATGTGACTTTAAAAGGCGATTCGATTTTCCGCAACTGCTTCATTGACCCGTACCAGGGCAAGATGGCGGCATTGTTCGCAAAAGACAAGGGCTTTGCCAAGGTGGCCGTCATCTATGCAAAAGATGATGACTACTCCAATGGTCTGAAGGACGCCTTTGTTGAAAACTGCGAGGCTAACGGCATTGAGGTCGCCTACGTCGGCGAGTGCATGACCACCGATACAGACTACTCTTCGCAGGCGGCACAGGCCGTTGCAAGCGGTGCAGATCTGCTGTATTATCCCTGCTTCCTCGACACCGTTCCGCTTCTTGTTGGTGCAGCCCGCAATGCCGGATTTACCGGTGCAATCATGGGCGGTGACGGCTGGGACGGCTCCGATACCACCGGCCTTGCCGAACAGTTCGATGACTGCTACTTCACGAACCACTATTCCAGCGAGGATACCGCCCCGGCTGTCCAGAACTTTGTTGCCAAGTACACAGAAAAGTACGGCACCGAAAGCCTGAACGCCTGCGCAGCCCTGTATTACGACGCTATGTATATGCTGGTGCAGGCCGCCGAGAACGCAGGCGGTACCGACACGGCAAGCCTTGTCAAGGGTATGACCGGCATGAGCTTCACCGGTGTCGGCGGCGACATTACGCTGGACGAGAACGGCGACGCAATCAAGAGCATTGCAATCAATACCTACATTGACGGCGAAGTCAAGTGGACCGAGACACTGGGGTCCGACGGCACGGTCGTTTCCAAGGCAGAGTAAGATACAATCGCATTGGGGCGGGGGAAAAGGCCCCGCCCTTTGCGTTTAGGAAAGGGGAATGGACCAGATGACTTTCTCACTGTTTTTTCAAAGCCTGATAAACGGCTTAAACCAGGGCGCAATTTATGCGCTGATTGCCTTGGGCTACACAATGGTCTACGGCATTATCCGCATGATCAACTTCGCCCACGGTGACTTTATCATGATCGGCGCATACACGCTGTTCTATACCATCCCGCTGATGATCAACGCCGGGATGCCCGCATGGCTTTCGGTTATCGTTGCTATTGCGGTATGCGCGTTGGTGGGCGTACTGGTCGAAACCTTTGCCTACCGCCCCGTGCGCAAGGCAGGACCGATGTCCGCGCTGATCACGGCGCTGGCTATGAGCATCTTTTTGGAGAACCTGGCCATGGTACTGTTTGGTGCCAAGCCCCACAACGTGCAGGCCATCTTCAGCCTGCCCACCATCACCGTGGGCAGCGTGGCCCTGCCGCTGAACGTACTGCTGACGATTGCCATTGGCCTGGGCATTATGATTGCCTTGCAGCTTTTCGTCAAAAAGACGAAGCTCGGCAAGGCGATGCGTGCCGTGCCGCAGGATAAGGATGCGTCAACTTTGGTAGGTATCAATGTCAACAAAATTATCACCACGACCTTTGCCATCGGCTCGGGCCTGGCGGCGGTAGCGGCGCTGATGTACTGCGCCACCTATCCCCGCGTCACGAACGATATGGGCAGCATGATGGGCATGAAGGCGTTTATCGCCGCCGTGCTGGGCGGCATCGGAATCATCCCCGGCGCGATGCTGGGAGGTATCCTGATCGGCCTGATTGAAATTTTTGTCAAGCTGTTTGCCCCCGGCTGGTACGAGGCCGTGACCTACGGTACGCTGATCGTGATTCTGCTGGTGAAGCCTTCCGGTATTCTGGGCAAGAATGTCGGTGAAAAAGTGTAAGGGAGCGTGAACAAAATGACGAAACGACGGCTGGCCTCCTACGGCCTGAATCTGGTTGGTGTCGCGCTGCTGTACGCGGCCATCACGCTGGCTTTTACCTTCAACGTCTTCGGCAAAAGCACGACTTACATCCAGGGCATCTGCACGACGGCCTGCTACACGATCATCATGGTCACGTCGCTCAACCTCGTCGTGGGCTTTATGGGTGAGTTCTCGATGGGTCATGCGGGCTTTGTCTCGGTGGGGGCGTATGTGTCCGCCATCGTGTCCGGCGCGCTGGCCGGGCACGGGCTTTCGGATCTGGCGCTGCTGCTCGTTGCGATTCTGGCGGGCGGCCTGGCCGCGGGCCTTATGGGCATTGCAGTCGGCATCCCGGCACTGCGGCTGCGGGGCGACTACCTGGCTATCGTTACGATGGCTTTTGCCGAGATTATCCGCGTCTGCTTCTGCAACTTTTCCATTACGGGCGGCGGCAAGACGATGAGCGGCATTCTCAAGCTTTCCACGTTTGACCGCGCATTCTGGATCATGGTCGTCTGCGTGACGGTTATGTTTCTGTTTGTGCGCAGCCGCTTTGGCCGCACGGTGCAGGCCATCCGCGAGGATTACATTGCGGCGTCGGCCTCGGGCATCAACGTGACCTACTACAAGGTACTGACCTTTGCGGTCTCGGCGTTCTTTGCGGGCGTCGGCGGCAGCGTCTACGCCCACTACATGACCGCGATGATCCCCACAAACTTCAACTTCAACTATTCGGCAGAGCTGCTCTCTGAAGTCATCATCGGCGGCACAGGCTCGCTGACCGGCTCCATCATCGGTGCGGCATTCTTGTCCAGCCTGCCGGAGCTGATGCGTGATTTCTCCACCTACCGTATGCTGGCCTACTCGGTCGTGCTGGTGCTGGTCATGCTGTTCCGCCCGGGCGGTATCTTCGGACGCTGGGAGTTCAGCCTGACCCGCCTGTTGGACGGCATTCGGCACCCCAAGGCAAAAGCCGCGAAAGGAGCGTGAACCCGTTATGGCAGCACCCGTATTGAAAGCACAGCATCTCGGCATCCAGTTCGGCGGCCTGAAGGCTGTGGATGACTTCAACATGGAAATTGGCGAGTCCGAGTTGGTCGGGCTCATCGGCCCCAACGGCGCGGGCAAGACGACAGTTTTCAACCTCATTACCGGCGTCTACAAACCCACCGAGGGTTCGTTCTACCTCTGCGGTGAGCGGATGAACGGCAAAAAAACGCATCAGATCGTCCATGCTGGCATTGCCCGCACGTTCCAGAACATCCGCCTGTTCAAAAAGATGACTGTCATCGAGAACGTCAAGACGGCCATGCAGGGCCACACGACCTACGGCATGGCGGACGCCATCTTCCGTACCAAAAAGTACTGGCAGCAGGAGGCGGAAATCACCGCCCGCGCCAAGGAACTGCTGGCCGTCGTGCACCTCTCCGGCAAGGAGGATCTGGAGGCCGACAATCTGCCTTACGGTGAGCAGCGCCGCCTGGAGATTGCCCGTGCCCTGGCCACCGATATGAAGCTGCTGCTGCTTGACGAACCGGCTGCGGGCATGAACCCCACCGAGACCGAGGAGCTGCTGGAAATCATCAACTACATCCGCAAGGAATTTAAAGTGTCCGTCCTGCTCATCGAGCATGATATGAGCCTTGTCATGAAGATCTGCGAGCGCATTCAGGTGCTGGATTTCGGCACCACGATTGCTTCCGGCACGCCGGAGCAGATTGCCAACGACCCGCATGTCATCGAGGCATATCTGGGCAAGGATGAACCGGGGGAGGCCGCCAATGCTTGAGATCAAAGACCTGTATGTCAACTACGGTGCCGTCCACGCGCTGAACGGCGTATCCATGACCGTGAAGGATGGCGAGATCGTCTCGTTGATTGGGGCGAACGGCGCGGGAAAAACAACGACCCTGCGCACGATAACCGGCCTGGAAAAGGCGGCAAGCGGCTCCATCACCTTCGACGGGCACGACCTGCGCAAGATCGAACCCAGCAAAATTATCACGCTGAAACTGGCCCATGTGCCGGAAGGGCGGCACATCTTCCCCCAGATGACGGTGGAAGAAAACCTCGAGATGGGGGCTTTTACCGACCAAACCGACATGGCCAGAACGATGGCCGATGTCTACGAGCGGTTTCCCCGCTTAAAAGAGCGCAAGCGCCAGCTGGCTGGCACGCTCTCCGGCGGCGAGCAGCAGATGCTGGCCGTGGGCCGCGCCCTGATGGGAAAGCCGAAGATGATTTTGATGGATGAGCCGTCCATGGGTCTGTCCCCGCTGTTGGTAAAGGAAATTTTTGCCATCATCCGGGAGGTGAACAAGCAGGGCATTACGATTCTGCTGGTGGAGCAGAATGCCAAGATGGCGCTGGCCATCTCTGACCGTGCCTACGTGCTGGAAACCGGCACCATCACGCTTTCCGGCGATGCGCAGGAGCTGCTGAACGACGCTCGCGTCAAAAAAGCCTATTTGGGGCAGTAAGGAGGAAGTGCTATGTATCCGAACTATCCCTACTTTGCCGTGGCCATTACCCGCACCTGCGGGTCGGGCGGCGGCAGTTACATCGGCAAAAAGCTGGCGCAGGATTTTGGTATTGATCTGTATGACCGCAAACTGCTGCGCCTGGCAGCCGAGGACAGCGGCATCAATGAAAAAATCTTTGCCGCTGCCGATGAAAACACCAAAAAAACGCTGCTATACCGTGTTTCGCGGCATATTTACGACGGCAGCGTCATCCCGCCGGAGAGCGGCAATTTCATCAGCGACCAGAACCTTTTCAACTATCAGGCTAAGGTCCTGCGGGAGCTGCTGAACGAGGAAAGCTACATCTGCGTGGGCCGCGCGGCGGATTTTGTGCTGAAAGACAAACCCAACGTGCTGACCGTCTACATCGACGCGCCCTATGAGGACCGCATTGAGCGGGAGATGAAGCGCCAGGGCATCGGACGCAGCCAGGCCATCCACTACATTGATAAGCTCGACCACTATCGGGAAAGTTACTATAAGTATCATACGGGCCGCCAGTGGAAGCGTGTGGAAAATTACGACCTCTGCCTGGACAGCGCCGCGGTTGGGCTGGATAACTGCGTGGAGGTCATCAAGAAAGTTATTGAACTGAAATTTGGGGCAAAGTGCCCGCGGTAAAAAGCAACAGGGGAGGAAAGACTTATGGAAGCACTGGCCTATTATGACGGAAAAATCGGCACACCGGAGGAACTGACAGTTCCCTTCAATGATCGTGTGCATTTCTTCGGTGACGGTGTATACGACGCCACTGTCGGCGCAAACGGCAAGGTCTACCTGATGCAGGACCACCTTGACCGCTTTTACACCAGCGCCAGGGCATTGGATATCCACATCCCGATGCCGAAAGACGAGCTTGGCAGACTGCTGACCGACCTGCTGGCCAAAGTAGACGGTACAACGCATTTTGTTTACTGGCAGGTCACCCGCGGCGTCGAGACCCGCAACCACGTCTACGCCGAGGACCTGCCCGGCAAGCTGTGGGTGTCCATCCGCCAGAACCATTTGAACGACCCGGATGTGCCCATCAAGCTCAACACCGAGGAAGACACACGCTTTTATCACTGCAACATCAAGACACTGAACTTGCTGCCAAGCGTTGCAGCGGCGCAGCACGCAAAGCGCATCGGCGTGCAGGAGACGGTGTTCCACCGCGGTGACATCGTGACCGAGTGCGCCCACTCCAACGTGTCGATTCTGAAGAATGGCGTATTTTATTCGCATCCCAACGATGAATTTATCCTGCGCGGTATCGCCAAGACCCACATGATCCAAGCGTGCTATCGCCTGGGCATTACAGTCATGGAAAAATGCTTTACGCTGGATGACCTGCGCAACGCCGATGAGATCATCGTGACGTCGTCCTCCAATTTCTGCCTGCACGCCTGCGAGGTGGACGGCAAGCCCGCGGGCGGCAAAGACCCCGCCACGCTGAAAGCGATTCAGAGCGAGGTCCTGCGCGAATACTACGCCTACACCGGCAAAGCAACCGTTGTAGACTGAAACGGGGGTGGGAAGGATGACCCGTGACGAACTGGAAAAGCGCAACGTAGGCGAAAATCTCGATGCTTTGATGAATCTTGACCCCCGCGGCTACGGTGTCTGCCGCATTTTGTACGCGGGCAGCCGCGCTTATACCGGTGAACCTCTGACGATGCACGCGGCGCAGGTGCTGTGCGATGCGGTAAAAGAGAACGATCTGGTGTACATTATTACCGGATTCGTCCTGCTGCCGCATAAAGTGCCCGAGATGGACGGCACGGTCAGTTCCATGCTGCTGGCGCGCGCGTTGGTGATGGCGTTCGGTGCAAAGCCGGTCATCGTATGCCCCGCCGACAGCGTCCAGGCCATTGAAAAGTGCGCCGCCGTCGTTGGTCTGCATATCTATGAAGACCTCGACATCGTGCAGACGCTGCCTTTAAGCATGGGGGTCGCGGCCTTTACCAAAAACCTGGCCGACGCCCCGGCTCAGGCTGCCGAGCTGGCTGCCCGCAAGCCCGCGGCAGTCGTCTCTGTCGAAGCCTGCGGCGCGAACGCCCTGGGGGTCTGTCACAATGCCGTCGGGCTGGACGTGACCGCCTTGCAGGCCCGCAGCGATGTGCTGTGGGAAAAGCTGCGCGCCGACGGTGTGCCGAATATCGCCATCGGTGACCTGGGCAATGAGATCGGCATGGGCACGATTGCCGACCACATCAAAAAATATGTGCCGTTCACCAACAGGGGCGAGTGCCAATGCGGCTGCGGCGGGGGCATATTAAGCGCCACCAGAACTGACAACATTATCACGGCCACCTGCTCCGACTGGGGCTGCTACGGCTTGATGGCCGCGCTGGCGTATCTCAAAAAAGATATGGAGATCCTGCACCACGAGGACATGGAGTCCGAGGTCATGCGGGTGGCGGCACGCAACGGGTTTATTGATATGACGGGCTCACTGCTGCCGGGCATTGACGGATTCAGCACGCGCATGAATGTCGGTATCGTCAGTCTGATGCGCCAGTGCACGGCCTACGCGGTACGGTACTCCCACAAGTCTGATCACTGGTTCGGCCCTGTGTTGGCAAAGCACTTCTTTGACTGACTATTATAGAAGGAAGGGGGCAGCGGTCATGCTGCCGTTTACGGTACACCCGGTTGGGGACTGCGCCCTGCTGGCGGGATTCACCCAGCGCATTGCACCGAAGATCGGCGCGGCGGTGGCGGCACTGAACAGCCGCGTTTTGGCGGCCAAGCTGCCCGGCGTTACCGAGACAGTGCCCGCTTTTGCGTCGCTGCTGGTGGTGTATGATCCGCTTGTGACCGACTATGACACGCTGGCGGCAGCCCTGCAAGGGCTGAGCGACGCTGACGGCGCGGACACCGCGGCGGGGGAGGGGAGGCTGGTCACGATCCCCGTATGCTACGGCGGCGATTTCGGCCCCGACCTGCCCTTTGTGGCAAAGCACGCGGGGCTGACCGAAGCAGAAGTCATCGCGCTGCACACCGGGCGGGAATACCGTATTTATATGCTGGGGTTCCTGCCGGGGTTTCCGTACCTGGGCGGGCTGGACGAACGATTGTTTACCCCGCGGCTGAACACACCGCGCACGGCCATCCCGGCCGGGGCGGTGGGCATCGGCGGCGAGCAGACCGGCATTTACCCTATTGCCAGCCCGGGCGGCTGGCAGCTCATTGGCCGCACGCCGCGCAAACTGTTTGACCCGGAATCGGGCGCACTGCCCTACACGGCGGGGGACCGCATAAAATTTGAACCCATCACCGCGGCGGAATTTGCAGCCCTGGCAGCAAAGGAGGGCACGGCATGAGCATCACCGTACTGGACCCCGGCCCGCTTACAACTGTGCAGGATGCGGGCCGCGTGGGCTATGCCGCCCAGGGCTACCGCAGCTGCGGCGCAGCGGACGGATACGCCTACCGTCTGGGCAATGTGCTGGTCGGCAACGACCCGGGTGCAGCCGTGCTGGAATGCACCCTGCGCGGCGCGGCCCTGCGGTTTGAAACGGACACCGTCTTTGCTCTGACGGGGGCCGAAAGCCCTGCTGCGCTGGACAGTACGCCCGTACCCTATTACGCGCCGCTGCTTGCCAAAGCAGGCAGTGTGCTGCAGATGGGGGCGGCAAAAACAGGACTGCGCAGCTATCTGGCCGTGGGCGGCGGCATTGCCACCCCGCCCGTGCTGGGCAGCCGTGCCACCGATGTAAAATGCGGCATCGGCGGCTTGGAGGGCCGCAAGCTGGCCGCGGGCGATACCCTGCCCATAGGCTCATGTGATACCCCCGCGCTGTGGCAGGCCATCACTGCCAAACGGCTGGACCGTCCCTTGCGGGACAAGACTGTGTGCGGCGGGCTGCACCCCATGCGCGTGCAGGGGACGCAGATGCTGCCGCTGCTGCGCGCCGTGCCCGGCCCGCAGGACGCCGCCTTTACCGTGCAGGGCCGGCAGGATTTTATCCACGGTATCTATACCCTGACGCCGGACTGTGACCGTATGGCCTGCAAGCTGGCGGGCACGCCGCTGCAAATGCGCCGCGGCGCGGATATTCTCTCCGACGGTATTGTGCCCGGGTCGGTGCAGGTCTCCGCCGACGGGCAGCCCATTGTCATGCTGGCCGACCACCAGACCACGGGCGGCTATGCCAAAATTGCTACGGTGATTTCTGCCGACTTGCCCGCGCTGGCGCAGCTCCGCCCCGGGCAGCGGGTATGCTTTACCTTTGTGACGCCGTCCCGGGCCGTGCAGGCTGCCCGGCAGCAGGCGGCCCTGTGGCAGCGGGTAAGAGATCGCTTGTAAAAGAAGGTGCACGTTATGAACTATTCCGCATTTCCCCCGGCTGAGATTCGGGCGCTGATCCGCGCGGGCAAGCTGGATGCCCCGACTACAGGCTGCTGCGACGGCTACGCCCAGGGCAATCTGGTGGTCCTGCCAAAGGCGCTGGCGTGGGATTTCCTGCTGTTCTGCCAGCGCAACCCCAAGGCCTGCCCGCTGCTGGAAGTGGCCGATGCCGGGGAGCGCAGCTTCTCCCAATTTGCTCCGGGCAGCGATATTGCGCAGGACATCCCGCGCTACCGCATCTACCGAAACGGCGAATTGACCGAAGAAACCACCGATGTGGTGCGCTATTTTGAGGAACGGTCCGATTTGGTCAGCTTCCTCATCGGGTGTAGCTTCTCCTTTGAGTCGGCGCTGCTGGACGCGGACATCCCGGTGCGCCAGATCGAGGAAGGCGTCAATGTACCGATGTACAACACCAACATTCCCTGCACGCCCGCGGGGGTGTTCAGCGGAAATATGGTCGTCAGTATGCGTCCGATTCCCCACGCGCAGGTGCCTGCGGCGGTGGCCATCACGGCGGGCATGCCCCGCGTGCACGGTGCGCCGGTGCAGATCGGCACGCCGGAGGCCATCGGCATCACCGATTTGGCCCACCCTGATTACGGCGATGCCGTGACGATTCGTCCGGGCGAAACACCGGTTTTCTGGCCCTGCGGGGTCACGCCCCAGGCCGTGGTCATGCACTCGAAGCCGGAGTTCTGCATCACGCATGCGCCGGGGTATATGTTTGTGACCGACGTAAAAAACACACTGCTGAAATACTAAGGGGGATGTTGCAATGCCGTCCATTGATTTAAACTGCGACCTGGGCGAGAGCTTCGGCGCGTACACCATCGGCATGGATGCCGAAATTTTGCCCTATGTGACCAGCGCGAACATCGCCTGCGGGTTCCACGCGGGCGATCCGTCCGTGATGCAAAAGAGCGTTCTGCTGTGCAAAAAGTACGGCGTGCAGGTGGGTGCACACCCGGGACTGCCGGATTTGCAGGGCTTTGGCCGCCGCAGAATGGCAATTTCCCCCGCCGAAGCCGAGGCCGACGTGATGTACCAGATCGGTGCGCTGAAGGCATTCTGCGACGCGGCGGGCGTACCGCTGCACCACGTCAAACCCCACGGCGCGCTGTACAACATGGCCGCCAGGGATCCGGTGCTGGCGGCGGCCGTCTGCCGCGCTGTGCAGGCTGCAGCTCCCGGTGCTGTGTTGCTGGCACTCTCCGGCAGCGAGATGGTCAAGGCCGCAAACGCCATCGGACTGCCCGTTGCCAGCGAGGTATTCGCAGACCGCGGCTACCAGGCCGACGGCAGCCTTGTGCCACGCGGCGCTCCCGGCGCAATGATCGAGGACGAGGATACCGCCATTGCGCGGGTCTTGCAGATGGCGGCGCAGGGTACCGTACAGGCCGACGACGGCAGCACCGTAACACTGCAGGCCGATTCCGTCTGCGTCCACGGCGACGGCCCCAAAGCCCTCGCCTTCGTGCAAAAAATCTCCACCGCCCTCCTTGCCGCAGGGACAGCAGTTGCAGCATTTTGATTGTAGGCAGAAAGCAAGATGGGGAATGAACCTATCGGAAGAAGGTAAAGCAGCGCTAAGCGGCAGGAACTTTTTGTCAATAAAAATACCGTTGTATCGTGTGATACAACGGTTGAATAATTTGAATGCAGCCTTTATGTGTTTAGGCAGCGGATCCCGCACGGAGGACGAGCCGACACCATAGCACGAAGGCTGTTTTCATTCCGGCAAACGTCCGTACAGTTCCATTTCACTGTGCAGCTTTTTGGCCAGCCGCGTGTTAAAGACACCGGGTTCGGCACGCCAGCACCAGTTGCCGCCCAGAGTGGACGGCGTGTTCATGCGGGATTCATGCCCAAGGCCCAGCAGATCCTGTGCCTGCACAACAGCCAGATCGGCAGCACTGGACCAGATGCCGCGCATCATGCCCCAGTGATAGCCCTCTTTCTTCGTCAGATTCAGGTAACGCACGGCGCACGCCACGTCCTCAGGGGCGGCGGTTTCCATCCAGCCGTTCACAGGCTCGTTGTCGTGGGTGCCTACATAGGCAATGCAGTTCTTGGGGTAGCTGTGGGGGCGGTAATCGCCGCCGTCACGGCTGTCAAAGGCAAACTCCAGCACTTTCATGCCGGGATAGCCGCATTGCTTCAGCAGGGCAGTGACATCTTCCGTCAGGAATCCCAAATCCTCGGCGATGATGCGCGGGCTGCCCAGCTTTTTCTTTATGGCAGCAAACAGCGCATAGCCGGGACCTTCGCGCCAGCGGCCGTTCCGGGCGGTTGCTTCCCCGTAGGGGATAGCATAATAGCCCGCAAATCCGCGGAAGTGGTCAATGCGAACCACATCATAGATGCTGCACATGTGTTTGATGCGCCGCACCCACCATGCGTAGCCGGTCTTGGCCATGGAGTCCCAGTCGAACAGCGGGTTGCCCCACAGCTGGCCTGTGGCGGAGAAGCCGTCCGGCGGGCAGCCTGCCACCTCGGTGGGCAGCAGGTTCTCGTCGAGCTGGAACTCCTGCGGGCAGCTCCACACATCGACGCTGTCCAGCGCCACATAGATGGGAAGGTCGCCGATGATGCGGATTTCCTGCTGGTTGGCGTAGTGCTTCAGCGCCTGCCACTGACTGTAGAACATAAACTGTACAGCCTGCCAGAACGCCACATCGTCGGCATACTGCTGCCGGGCTGCTGCCAGGGCAGCGGGCTCACGGCGCCGCAGCGGTTCTTCCCATTCCAGCCAGCAGACTCCGTTGTGGGCGTCCTTCAGCGCCATGAACAGCGCGTAGTCGGGCAGCCAAAAGTCGTTTTCCTTCACAAAGCGGCGGTAGTCGGCACCGGGCTTTGCCAGCAGACGTTTGGCTGCACAGCGCAGCACTGCGTAGCGCTTTTCGTACATGACGCCGTAGTTGATGCAGTCGGGGGTGCATTCCCAGTCGATGGACGCATATTCCTCCGGCAGCAGCAGTCCCTGCTTTGCCAGATCGTCCAGATCGATAAAATACGGGTTGCCCGCAAAGGTCGAGAACGACTGATAGGGACTGTCGCCGTAGCTCGTGGGGCAGACAGGCAGAATCTGCCAGTATGCCTGCCCGGACTTGACCAAAAAGTCCACAAAGCTGCGCGCGGCTGCACCCATGGTACCAATACCGTAAGGCGAGGGCAGACTTGAAATGGGCATTAGAATGCCGCTTGCTCTCATCAGAGAACCCCTCTTTCTTTTGATAGTAAGCAGCCGGGATGTCTTTCGTTCACAGTTCGCGCACGCTTTCTCCTTCGGTCAGATCGAAGGAGACGATCTCGTGCACGGCATTGCCGGGTTTTTGGATGTTGTGGAGCAGGATCCGCGCCGAACGCTGCGCCAATTGCCCCATATTCTGCCGGATGGTCGTCAGCCGGGGCACACTGTACTGTCCCAGCGCAATGCCGTCAAAACCTGTGACGGAAATATCCTGCGGCACACACAGCCCGTGATCCCGCAGCGCACGAATTGCGCCGAGCGCCATCAGGTCGGACATGGCAAACACTGCCGTAATGTCGGGACTGTGCTTTAAGAGATACTCCATTGCCTCATACCCGCTGGAAAGCGAGAACCGCGCATACGCATACTGCTTTTCCATGTCAAACGGCAGACCAAGGCGCAGCATAGCACCCTGACAGCCAGCCAGACGGGCGAGACTTGGACGGGAAAGATTGGGCTTGCCGCCGATGATTCCGATGCGGCGGTGCCCCTTTTTGTACAGATATTCGATCATCGTGTCCGATGCAGCCATATCGTCTACAGACACACTGGACAAATTGCGGATGCGCAGGGATGCCGCGCTGTTTGTCAGCAGCAGGCAGGGGATACCCAGTGCCTCCAACTCCGGCGTGAAGTATTCCGGATTTGAGCCGAGAAACAATATACCATGGGGTTTGCGCTCTGTGCAGATGCGCCGGGCCTGCGCAACCTCGTTGGCTTCCTCGTCAATATAGTAGACCGTCGCAACGTAGCCGCTTTCCTCAATGATCTGCTGCAGCGGTTCCAAAATGCCGGCAAACAGCATATTCTGGGTGCCTTTCACAATCAGTGCGATCCCATCGTTGGCCTGCTGCTTCAGATGCTTGGCGTTGGCGTTCGGTTCATAATTGTGGCGGTTTACGATTTCCAATATTTTTTGACGGGTTTCTGCACTGACGCCGGGGGCGTTATTTAAGGCTCGTGAGACGGTCCCGACCGCATAGCCGGACTCCCGCGCAATGTCTTTGATGGTCATTTGCCAATCCTCTTTCTTGAAGAAGTGTCAAATTTACCCCTTGACAGCACCGGCGACCACGCCATCGATAATATATTTCTGGCAGATCAGGTACAGCACGATAACAGGCAACACCGTAATCATAATGCAGGCCATCATGGGTGCCATCTCCACCTTGCCGTAGCTGCCGCGGAAATACTGGATCGCCATAGGAATCGTGCGGTAGGTCTTGATGTCCAGCACCAGCGTGGGCAGCAGATAGTCGTTCCAGACCCACATGGTTTCCAAAATGGCGGTAGAGATCATCGTCGGCTTCAAAATCGGGCAGACGACCTTGAAGAAAATCTGGATGGGATTGCAGCCGTCGATCATAGCGGCTTCTTCAATAGCAATCGGCATGGATTTTACAAAGCCGGTGAACATGAACACCGCAAGTCCCGCGCCGAAGCCCAGATAGATGATGCAGATGTTGTAGGGGTTATTCAGCTTTAAGGTATCAGCAGTTTTTGCCAGTGTGAACATGACCATCTGGAAGGGGACAATCATGCTGAATACGCACAGATAGTACATACCTTTGGACAAGGTGTTCTGCACACGGGTGATATACCATGCGCACATGGAGCAGCACAGCAAAATCAGTGCCACAGACGAAACCGTGATAACAAAACTATACCAGAAAGAGGACAAAAAGTCCATTTCCTGAATGCCATAAATGTAGTTTTTCAGGCCGACGAAGGTCTCGGCGTTCGGCAGCTCAAAGGCGTGGCTCGTCGTGATGGCGCGCTCGGTCTTGAGGGAGTTCATCAAAATCATGAACACCGGGTACAGCCAGGCGATGCACAGGATTGTGAACAGAACGGACAGTACCGCGTTGATGCGGCGGTCTTTCTTAGTAGCACCCATTATGCCTGCACCTCCTTAGAGCGGGTAAAATGCAGCTGGAGCAGCGAAAAAACGACCACAAACAGGAAGAAAACGACGGCCTTGGCCTGACCGATGCCCTTCCACTGGGGTCCGGAGCGTGCGTAGAACGTGTCGTAGATGTTGTAGGCCAGCATCATGGACTGCTTTGCAGGCTCACCGGCTGTCAGCGAGAGGTTCTGGTCGAACAGCTTGAAGGAGTTCGTCAGCGTCAGGAAGGTGCAGATCGTCACGCTGGGCATGACCATCGGGATTTTGATTTTGAACAAAATCTGGCTGCTTGTTGCACCGTCAATGCGTGCGGCCTCCACCAGATCCACAGGCACATTCTGCAAACCGGCAATATAGATGATCATCATGTAGCCGATCTGCTGCCAGCACATCAGGATGATCAAACCCCAGAAGCCGTAGGTGGCATTCAGCGCCAGCAGCGACTTACCCCAGGAGGACAGCAGACCGTTGAGCAGGATCTGCCAGATATAGCCCAGCACGATGCCGCCGATCAGGTTCGGCAGGAAGAAGATGGTGCGGAAAGCGTTGGTGCCGTGCATACCGCGGGTGAGAAGCAGCGCGATGGCAAAGGCCAGCACGTTGATCAGCAGGGTGGACACGACGGTGAACGCCGCTGTGAACCAGAACGCATGGGTGAAGGTGTTATCCGACCAAATCATTGCGTAGTTGCTTAAGCCCACAAACTGCACATTTTTGACGGTGGTGAACTTGCAGAACGACAGCCCTGCACCCCAGATAAACGGCCAGACAAAGCCAATAATAAAGGCGATGAGGGTCGGCAGTACGAAAACAGGCCAATAACGTCGAATGGCTTTTTCCATAAGTATGCTCCCTTTGTTGTAATTTTTGTTTTCTGCAAAAGAAGCGGGGCGGGCGAAACCGCCCGCCCCGCTAACCGGTAATACTAGGTAAGGAGAAAAAGCTTTCAGTGTAGAGAAAACAATCTTATGTTATGCAGCAGCGTTCAGAGCGGCCTCGGATGCCCAGCCATCGACGAAAGCGGTGACGACATCATCCCAGCTGCCGGTACCGGCGGCGTAAGCGGTCAGAGCAGAACCAACGCCGTTCTTCCAGTTCTCGGAAGGCATGGTGGAGAAGTTCCAAGCCACAGGGGTCTTGCCGGCGGCGGTCATTTCCTTATCGGCCTTGACGAAGACGTTCGGGGACTCAGCAGCATTCTTGAAGGGGATAACGAAGCCCATGTCGTTAGCCATGGCCTTGGTGCCCTCGTCAGAGGAAACACACCAGTACATGAAGTCGAGCGTTGCGTTGATGTCGTCCTCGCTGGCTTCCTTGTTGACGCACCAGTAGTTCTCAGTGCCAGTGCACAGGCCCTGGTTGGCTTCATCGCCGACGCCAATGTAGATGGGCAGCATGGTCAGATCGTCATCGGTGAAGGGCTTGCCGTCGCCGACGAGGTTGGTGTACTCCCAAGAACCATTCTGGAAGAAGACAGCCTCTTCGTTCAGGAACTCGTTGCGGCTGTCGTCGCCGGTCTTGCCAGCCAGTTCAGTAGGATCACAGGTGGAGTTGTTGATGTACAGGTCGAAGATATTCTTGTAGTTGTCGAGATAGGTGCCCTTGATGGCGTCGGTGTTGTCGATGCCGTCCTCCTGATACTCGAAGTAGATGGGCAGGTTGGCCAGATGGGTCTTGAAGCGCCAGTCAGAGGAGCCGTCCATACCGGCGGAGCTGAAGGCAGAGAAGCCCAGCTCGTCCTTGCGGGCGGTGATGTCCTCGGCCACCTTCTTCAGGTCGTCGAAGCTCTTGATGTCGTCAACGCTGTAGCCAGCCTTCTCCAGCAGGGTCTTGTTGGTAATCAGGCCGTAGCTCTCGATAACGTAGCCAACACCCAGCGTGGCGTCGCCGTCCTTCAAGGCGTAGGAATCGCTCGTCAGATCGCCGAGGATCTTGGTACCGGTCAGATCATAGCAATAATCCTTCCAGTTTGCCAGACCGACAGGGCCATTGACCTGGAACAGGGTGGGCGCATCGCTCTTGGCCATCTCGCTCATCAGCGTAGTCTCGTACTGGCCGGAGGCGGCGGTCACGACGGTGACGGGAACACCGGTCTCCTCGGTGTACTTCTTGGCCAGATTCTGCCAGGCTTCGTCCTGCTCGGGCTTGAAGTTCAGGTAGTAGACCTTGCCGGCTGCATCAGTGGTCGCCTCGGTAGAAGCGGCAGTGGATTCAGCCTTGGATTCGGTGCTGGTACTGGTAGAGGAAGCAGCCGTAGAGGAGCTGCCGCCGCAGCCTGCCAGCAGACCCGCAGCCATAGCGGCTGCCAGAGTCATCGAGAGTGTCTTTTTTGCGTTCATGTTTTTTCCTCCTTCTTAAGAAAAACAATGATTTGCAAGGGTGTTGATTTGTTTCGTCGGAAACGTTTCCGTTTCGGATTGATCTTATAATACACCTTTCCGGCGCAATAATCAATCGTTTTTTGCGATTTACTGCAAAATCGGCCTGATGCACAAATTTGCACCCCCTGTTTTTGTGGAAATGTTCCAAAAATAGTGACAAATTTAGCGGAAACGATTCCGTAGCCGCGAGACAATCTTTGAGAATTGCAGGAAAACCACTCTATAAATTATTTTTCACCAAAATATTGACACAGCAATTTTGTCATGTTATACTTTCTTAGATTTTGAAAGACGAATCGAGTTTGTAAGAGTTTTTCAAAGCAATTTACCTACGGACCGCCCATCGGGGGCTAAGGCCATACGGACAGCCGGGTCCACTGCCGATCGGCAACTTTGGTTGCCTTATTGATTGAGTTAAAAGCTCAAATTTTATAAGTTGGTTCCTTTACAACCATGAAATTGCACGTTTTGGTGTGCAGACTTGTGAAACGGTCAATAAAGAGTAGTAAAAGTGTAATTGCTATATAGACTCTGACACGCTCAGCCTTTTTGAATCATGCAGGACGCTCTCCCGGTGTGGTACCGGGGGTTTTCGGCCTGTGCAAAAATACGCTGGATTCAAACGCAAGTCTGCACGTATGTGCACGGCTTGCGTTTTTTATTTTGCAAGGGGACCGCGAACGGAGGTAAAAATGAACGGAGAAACAAAGCGCACCCGGCTGGACCAGCGCCGCGCACCCATCCATGAAGCGCTGGAAAACTTCCGCCGTATGCGCGTCGTGCCCTTTGACGTGCCGGGCCACAAGCGCGGGCGCGGCAACCCGGAGCTGACCGCGTTTCTGGGCCAGCAGTGCGTCGGCGTGGACGTCAACAGCATGAAGCCGCTGGACAATCTCTGCCACCCGGTTTCGGTCATCCGCGAGGCCGAGGAGCTGGCCGCCGATGCGTTCGGCGCGGCACACGCCTTTTTAATGGTGGGCGGCACGACCAGCTCGGTACAAAGCATGGTGCTGACCGCCTGCAAGCGCGGGGATGAGATCATTCTGCCGCGCAACGTGCACCGCAGCGTGCTGAACGCGCTGGTGCTCTGCGGTGCGGTGCCGGTCTACGTCAACCCGGAGGTGGACAACCGCCTCGGAATCAGTCTGGGCATGAAGCGGGAGCAGGTGGCCAAGGCCATTGCCGAGCACCCCAACGCCGTGGCCGTGCTGGTGAACAACCCCACCTACTACGGCATTTGCAGCGATCTGCGCGCCATTGTGCGGATGGCCCACGACGCCGGGATGCTCTGCCTGGCCGACGAAGCCCACGGCACACACTTCTATTTTGGCGGCGGGCTGCCTGTCTCTGCCATGGCGGCGGGCGCAGATATGGCCTCCGTCTCGATGCACAAGAGCGGCGGCAGCCTGACCCAGTCCAGTCTGCTGCTGACCGGCCCCAATGTCCACGCGGGCTATGTGCGGCAGATCATCAACCTGACCCAGACGACGTCCGGCAGTTACCTGCTGATGTCGAGCCTTGATATTTCCCGCCGCAATCTCGCATTGCGCGGGCGGCAGGTGTTCCATCAGGTGGCCGATATGGCCGAGTACGCCCGCGAGGAGATCAACGCCGTGGGCGGGTACTATGCCTTCGGCAAGGAGCTTTGCAACGGAAACTCCGTTTTTGACTTTGATACGACAAAACTCAGCGTCCACACGCTGGACATCGGTCTTGCGGGCATTGAGGTCTATGACATCCTGCGCGACGAATACGACATTCAGATCGAGTTTGGCGACATCGGCAATATACTGGCTTATCTCTCCATCGGTGACCGCCCGCAGGAGGTCGAGCGCCTTGTCAGCGCACTGGCCGAAATCAAACGCCGCTACCACACCGACGGTGCGGGCCTGTTGAGCCAAGAGTACATTGACCCCGAGGTCGCCGCCAGCCCGCAGGAAGCGTTCTACGCCCCCAAGAAGAGCCTGCCCCTGCGCGAGACCGAGGGCATGGTGTGCAGCGAGTTCGTCATGTGCTACCCACCGGGCATCCCGATTCTGGCCCCGGGCGAGCGCATCACCGCTGAAATTTTAGACTATATCGAGTACGCCAAGGCCAAGGGCTGCAGCATGACCGGACCGGAAGACCCCGACATTCTGCGCCTGAACGTGCTGGCCTGACAGGGAGGTTTTACAATGGAAATGTGGTTTTCGGAGTTTCACACCCCCGATGTCAAGCACAGCATCCGGGTCAACCGCCAGCTTTACTCCAAGCAGAGCGACTATCAGCGCATCGACATTTTTGAAACACCGGAGTTTGGCCGCGTGCTGACGCTGGACGGCAACGTCATGCTGACCGAGCGCGACGAGTTCATCTACGACGAGATGATCACCCACGTGCCGATGTCGGTACACAAAAACGCCAAGGATATTCTCGTCATCGGTGCGGGCGACGGCGGCGTTGTGCGGGAGCTGACCCGCTATGACCGCGTGGAAAGCATTGACCTTGTGGAGATGGACCCGCAGGTCATCGAGGCCTGCCGCGCCTACCTGCCCGGCAACGCCTGCCGCATGGATGACCGCCGCGTACATATTTATTACGAAAATGCGCTGAAATTCATCCGCAAGTGTGAGGATGAGTACGACCTTATCATCGTGGATTCCTCCGACCCGTTCGGCCCGTCGGAGGGGCTGTTCACCCGCGAATTTTACGGCAGCTGCTTCAACGCCCTGCGCGCGGACGGCATCATGGTCAACCAGCAGGGCAGCCCGTTCTACGCCGAGGACGCCACCGCCATGCAGCGCAGCCACCAGCGCATTGCCAGCACCTTTCCCATCAGCAAGGTGTATCAGGCGCACATCCCGACCTTTGCGGCGGGATACTGGCTGTTCGGCTTTGCCAGCAAAAAATATCATCCCATCAACGATATGGACGCCGATGCGTGGAACGCGCTGAACATGCGCACCCGCTATTACACCTCCCGGCTGCACGTCGGGGCGTTTTATCTGCCCGCTTTCCTTGAGGAAATGCTGCGGGAAGTGGAGGAACACTGATGCTGTATCGCAATGTTGAAAATTTCATCGGCTGCGACAGCAGCTACCGCACGGCAAGCATTGTTTTATACGGTGCGCCGTTTGATTCCACCACAAGCTACCGCCCCGGTGCGCGCTTTGGCCCCGCGGCCATGCGCCACGAAAGCTACGGTCTGGAAACTTACAGTCCCTATCAGGACAAGGACCTGACCGATGGGAATGTGTTTGACAGCGGCGACCTGGAGCTGTGCTTTGGTTCCAGCGAGAGTGCCCTTGTAGACATTGAGTCCCGCGCGGCGGAAATTCTGCGCGACGGAAAGCTGCCGCTGCTGCTGGGCGGCGAGCACCTTGTCACGTTGGGCGCGGTGCGCGCGGCGGTGCGCAAATATCCCGATTTGCATATCGTACATTTTGACGCCCACGCCGATCTGCGGGACGATTACCTCGGCGCGCAGCTGAGCCACGCCTGCGTGCTGCGCCGCTGCCATGATTTGGTCGGCGACGGGCGCATCCACCAGTTCTGTATCCGCAGCGGTGACCGGGAGGAATTTCAGTTCGCCGCGCGGCACACCGATATGCACAAGTTCGACTTTACCGGCCTGACCGAGCTGACCGACTGGCTGTGCCAGACCGATGTGCCTGTCTATCTGACCATTGATTTGGACTGCCTCGACCCGTCGGCCTTCCCCGGCACGGGCACGCCCGAGGCGGGCGGCGTCAGCTTTTTGCAGCTGCTTGGGGCCATCCGCACCGTGACGAAAGCGAACATCATTGGCGCGGACGTGAACGAGCTGGCACCCATGCTCGACCAAAGCGGCGTTTCCACGGCCACGGCCTGCAAGGTGCTGCGGGAATTGCTGCTGGCACTGGAAAAGTAAGCAGCCATCCCTGTAGGGAGCGGCGTCCTCGACGCCCCGCGGAGGGGTCAAGACCCCTCCCTACATTCTCAACCTTATCGGGGGAGAGGATGTAGGGGCGGATTCCATATCCGTCCGGGAAAGCTGCCGCTGCCACAAACAGGCACGGGCGAACAATGTTCGCCCCTACAAAACATCCATACACATCATACAATAAAAAAATACAAAGGAGTTCCATCATGAGCAAAGTTCTTGTTATCGGCTGCGGCGGCGTGGCAAGCGTCGCCATCTCCAAGTGCTGCCAGGTCAGCGACGTCTTTACCGAGCTGTGCATCGCCAGCCGCACCAAATCCAAGTGCGACGCGCTGGCCGCCAAGCTGGCCCCCACCACTCGGACCAAAATCACCACCGCGCAGGTCGATGCCGACGACGTCCAGCAGCTGTGCGACCTCATCAACAGCTACAAGCCCGACCTCGTCATGAATATCGCCCTGCCGTATCAGGATCTGACCATCATGGACGCCTGCCTGGCCTGCGGCGTAAACTATATGGACACTGCCAACTACGAGCCGGAAAACACCGACGACCCCGCGTGGCGTGCCATCTACGAGAAGCGCTGCAAGGAGGCCGGTTTCTCCGCTTACTTTGACTACAGCTGGCAGTGGGCGTACAAGAAAAAGTTTGAGGACGCCGGCCTGACTGCGTTGCTGGGCTGCGGCTTTGACCCGGGCGTGACCCAGGCCTACTGCGCCTACGCCGCCAAGCATGAGTTCGACTCCATCGACACCATCGACATCCTCGACTGCAACGGCGGCGATCACGGCTATGCGTTCGCCACCAACTTCAACCCCGAGATCAACCTGCGCGAGGTCTCCGCCCCCGGCAGCTATATGGAGAACGGCAAGTGGGTCGAGATCCCGCCCATGAGCATCAAGCGCGAGTACAACTTTGACCAGGTCGGTCAGAAGGATATGTACCTGCTGCATCATGAGGAAATTGAGTCTCTTGGCAAGAACCTGCCCGATGTCAAACGCATCCGCTTCTTCATGACCTTCGGACAGAGCTACCTTGACCACATGCGCTGCCTGGAGGATGTGGGCATGCTCTCCACCACGCCCATCAATTACAACGGTCAGGAGATCGTGCCCATCCAGTTCCTGAAAGCGCTGCTGCCCGACCCCGCCAGCCTCGGTCCCCGCACCAAGGGCAAGACGAACATCGGCTGCATCTTCACCGGCAAAAAGGACGGCAAGGACAAGACCTACTACATTTATAATGTGTGCGACCATCAGGAGTGCTACCGCGAGGTCGGCAGTCAGGCCATCAGCTACACCACCGGTGTGCCCGCGATGTGCGGTGCGCTGATGATGCTGACCGGCGAGTGGACCAAGCCCGGCGTCTACACGGTGGAGGAGTTCAACCCCGACCCGTTCCTTGACGCACTGGACAAGTACGGCCTGCCCCGCAGCGAGAACCATGACCCGGTTCTCGTGGACTGATGGCGCAGCGCGACGCACGGCCGCCGTTTGCGGCCATCGACGGCGCAGTGCCGCCGGAATTTTCCGCCCTGCCCACGCCCTGCTACCTGCTGGATGAAGTTGCCCTGACCCGCAACGCGAAGATTCTGGGCGGGCTGGCCCGTCGTACCGGGTGCAAGGTGCTGCTGGCGCAAAAGGCGTTCAGCAACTACGATTTGTACCCGCTGCTGGCGCCGCACCTCGCGGGCACCGAGGCCAGCGGCCTGTTTGAGGCGCGGCTGGGCGCGGAGGAAATGCCCGGCAAAGAAGTGCACGTTTTCTGCGCGGCCTACCGCGCAGATGAAATGGACGAGCTGCTGCGGTACGCCGACCATATCGTCTTCAACTCGCCCGCGCAGCTGGCAAAATTTGGCCCCGCGGCCAAGGCGGCGGGCAAAAGTGTGGGACTGCGCATCAATCCCGAGTGCTCGACCCAGGACGGCCACGTGATTTACGACCCCTGCGCCCCCGGCAGCCGTTTGGGCACGACCCGCGCCCAGTGGGACGCGGCAGCGGCAGAAAATTCTGCCCTGCCCGGGCTGTTGGACGGCCTGCACTTTCACACTTTATGTGAGCAGGACGCCGATGCGCTGGCCGTGACGCTGGACGCAGTGGCAGAGAAATTCGGCGATTTTCTGCCAATAATGAAGTGGCTGAACTTTGGAGGCGGGCATCACATCACCCGCCCCGGCTACGACATGGCCACTTTGGAAAAGTGTATCCGCCGCGCCCGGAATGACTGGGGCGTGACGGTTTATCTGGAACCCGGCGAGGCCTGCGCCCTGAACGCAGGGTATCTCTTGACCCGCGTGCTGGACGTGGTGCAAAACAGCGATACGACGGTTGCCATCTTGGATGCCAGCGCCGCCTGCCATACACCGGACGTGATCGAAATGCCCTACCGTCCGCCGCTGCTGGGGGCAGGGGAACCCGGCGAAAAGCCCTGCACTGTGCGGTTGGCCGGGCCGACCTGCCTTGCGGGGGATGTCATCGGTGATTACAGCTTTGACGCTGTGCCTGCCGTGGGAGATCTGCTGGTGTTCGGCGATATGGCCATTTACACCACCTGCAAGAACAACACCTTCAACGGTATGCCCCTGCCAGGTATTTACGCCCGCAAGCCCGACGGCACTACGCGGAAAATCGTGACGTTCGGATATACAGATTTCAAATGTCGGCTGGGAAAATAAGCTGCGATAAATGCAAAGCGCCCACCGGCAGGCCGTTGCTGCGCCGTATTATCTCGCATTTTCGCATATCTTAACACAAAAGAAGCTGCTCACTCCGTAGGGAATGAGCAGCTTCTCACTTTTAAGCCTGCTACCAGGGCTTTTCTTTCATTATGGGTCGCCCGGCACCGGCATTGGCTGACAGGCAGGGGTTATGCAGCGGTCACTTTTTTGCTTCGCTTGGATGGGGGACAGGAGGCATTTTCGTGAACAGCGCTTTCAGCGCCAGCGGCGTGGCGACGCTGGAAACCACGATCAAAAGGATAACCGCCGTAAAATAAACAGGCTCGACAACGCCGACCTCAAGGCCCTTCTGGGCCACGATCAAAGCGACCTCGCCGCGGGTCATCATGCCGACACCGACTTTAAGAGAGTCTCCCCAGTTGAAACGGCAGGCTCTGGCCGCCAGTCCGCAGCCGATGATTTTTGCCAGCAGGGCAACGAGAACGAAGCAAACACTGAACAGCAGAATCTCCGGCGTCAGTCCGCTGATGTCGGTCTTTAAACCGATGCTGACAAAGAAAATCGGCGCAAAAATCACATAGTTGCTGATGTCGACCCGGCGCTCCACATAAGCGGCGTCGTGCAGCGTACAGAGAACGATACCGGCAATGTAAGCGCCGGTAATATCCGCAATGCCAAAGTATTTCTCGGCAATATAGGCCATTGCAAAGCAGAATGCAAGGCTGGCAATCGTTATGCGCTGCGTATGGGGATTGCGGGAATCCAGCCACTTCATGGCGCAGTGGAACACATAGCCGATACCAACGGCAACCAGAAAGAACAGCGCGGTCTGGACCAGCACGCCGCCGATGCCGGTGCCCTCACCGGAGCTGGCACCCAGCACACAGGTCAGCACGATAATGCCGATGACATCATCAATGACGGCAGCGCTGACAATGGTAGTGCCAAGGAAGCTCTTTAAGTGGCCCAACTCCTGCAGCGTTGCCACCGTGATGGACACGCTGGTTGCAGTCATAATCGTGCCGATAAACAATGCGCGGAAGAATTCCGGGCTGCCGATTGCCGAAAAGCCGTAGAATGCGCTGTAGAGCAGCGTACCGCCCATCAACGGTACAAGCACACCGATGCAGGCAATCAACGTGGCAATAGGCCCGGCCCGCATCAGTTCTTTCAGGTTGGTGCCAAGTCCTGTGGAAAACATCAGCAGCACAACGCCGATTTCAGCAAAAACAGAGATCGTATCGTTGATCTGCACCAGATTGAGCAGACAAGGCCCAACCAGCAGACCGGCGAGAATTTCACCGACCACCTGCGGGGCCTTGCACTTGCGGGCAGCCAGGCCAAAAAACTTGGCGCTCAGAATAATAATTGCCAAATCACGGAAGATGGAATACATACATGTCATCTCTCTCAATTTACTGTAATCCATCCTTGTTATAGCACTTCTGCCAGATTTTTTCAATAGCTGAAACCGCCTTTTGGAGTTATCGTCGGATATTGTATAAATGTGGTAAACTGTAAGCCAAAGACAAGGCAAAGCACTTGCAATAATGTCCGTAGTATGATAAAATTCCAATTTGGAAAAGTTATAATATGGTTTACTTCATGGCTTACTGCGTCCGACAGGGTTCGGCGGCAAGCGGTATACAACCTATATAATAAGGAAGAGAAGCGCATGTTCCATTTTTCAAACAGGCATCACCACACCGGAAAAACGTCAATGAGCAGGGCAAAAGTGTATGGTCTGCTTATGGCTTTGGCTATGCTTTTTATGGCAGGTCTGTGCGCCTGTTCCGCACAGCCGCACTCTGCGGCAGAGACTGCGCCGCAGACGATTGTGGTCGGCATTGATGTGTTTGACCCTTACAGCTATCTGGACAGGAACGGGCAGTTTGCCGGCATCGACGTGGAACTGGCGACGGAAGCGTTTTCACGACTTGGCTATACGCCGGAATTCCGGACGATTTCATGGCCGGACAAAGACAACCTTCTCAGCGACGGAACGATCGACTGTATCTGGTCATGCTTCAGCATGAACGGGCGGGAAACCAAGTACCAATGGGCCGGTCCATATATGTACAGCCGTCAGGTCGTGGCTGTTCGTGCAGACAGCGATATCCAGTCGCTGTCCGATCTGGCCGGTAAGCGCATCGGCGTACAGGCAACCACAAAGGCGGAGTCGCTGTTTCTCGGCGAAATTCCCTCTTTGCTGCCCGAGGTCAAGCAAGTCAACAGCTTTGAGACGACAGAGGATATGTTTGCGGCACTGCGCAAAGGCTATGTAGATGCCGTCGCGGGCCATGAAGCACTGGTAGCCAAGCGGACAAATCTGGATGAAAGCAGTTACCGTGTGCTGGCAGAGAGTCCTTACAGTTCCGAACTTGGCGTTGCCTTCGCAAAGGACACCCATGAGGATTTGGCTGTGCAGCTGACTCAAACTCTGGAAGATATGAAGCAGGACGGAACGATTGGCCGCGTTGCAGAAAAATTCGGACTTGATGCAGAAAAAACTGTGTGGGGGGAACAGGGAAAATGAATGTGAAAAAGCAGTCCGGCAAAAAAAGACTGTTTTTGCTTGTGTTAGTTGCGTTCGGCATTGTACTTTGGATCACATTCACGAATCTGAACCGAATTGCACTGCGTCATACATTGGATGAAACGATTGGTTTTGTAAAGATCCGCTTAGAGCAGTACGAGACTGATGCGGCCAACGACCGCGTGAAAAGCCTTGTCCGCCTGCTGGATAAAACGGTAAGCCTTGGCAACGAAATGACGCTGAAGGAAGGTTTCGGCACGCAGGACCTGAACTCTTTTGCAGAGGAACAGCGTTTGACCGGTGCGCTTGTACTAGATGAAAACCTGAATGTTGTCATGCAGACCACAAAGGACGGCAACGCCATGCCGCTGTGGGAGAAGCTGATCGACAGCCCCTATGTACACAATATCGTTGACTATCCAAAAAAGACATACTCGACCCGTCTGGAAGAAAATGGGATACTCTATGATTTTGCCGCGGTGGCACGCGCGGATGCACCAGGTATCCTGATTACCTATATACAGAAGGATAATGAGGATACTGGGGATTTGACGGTGGATTCCCTGTTGAGAGATTTTCCGTTGGAGCTTAGCGGCATCGCTACGATCACGGAGAACGGCAGGGTCATCAGCAGCAACAGCAGCAAACAGGTAAACAAGGCAATAGAGGAATGCCAGGAATTATATAACGGAACCTTCGGTGCTGCGGAGGATGGCATTGTGCGCCTGAACAGCCATCAGGGCGTCTGGTACGGCAGCCGGGAAAATACCGAGAACTATACGCTCTTTGTGTTTTTCCCGGCATCTCAGGTGTTCATGACGCGCAACATTGTCTGTGCATCCTATCTGGCCATAGCCGTAATGGTCTTTTTAATGGCACTGCTGTGGCAGACCAAAATGGAAAAAGACGCGCTGCGGCAGCACCAGAAACGTACCGGAATCATCACAGCGCTTGGCACGGCGTATACGTCCATTTCACTGGTGGACTTGAAGAAAAACACCGTTGAAATCGTCAAAAACGCGTCAGATACGGTCAAGAAGCAGAAGCACTTTGCACTGAAACGATCCGTACAGCAGGAGCAAATCGAGAAAATTATCGCGGAGCCATCCCGCGAGGAGTATCTCGCCTTTACGGACATGACGACAGTGGCCGAACGTCTGAAGGGTCACACCTCTTTGGCTCTTACGTCTCAGACTGTCGACAGAAAATGGATCCTTACGCTGATCACACCGCAGCGAAAAGACGCGGACGGCAACGTAACAGCCGTATTGGTTGCTACCCGCGACGCTACCGAGGAAAAGCGGCGGGAGCAAAAGCAGGAGGATGCCCTGCGCGATGCACTGGCGGCGGCGGAACACGCCAATAAGGCCAAGACGGTATTCCTGAACAGTATGTCGCACGATATTCGCACCCCGATGAATGCCATTATCGGGTTTACGGCCCTTGCCACGGCGCATATTGATAACATTGACCTTGTCAAAGAGTATCTGAAGAAAATCAGCGTATCGGGCCAGCATCTGCTCAGTCTGATCAACGATATTCTGGATATGAGCCGTATCGAAAGCGGCACGGTCAAACTGGACAACACAGAAGTCCACCTGCCCGATGTACTGCACGACCTGCGCACGATCATTCAAGGCAATATCAGCGCCAAACAGCTTGACCTTTACATCGACACGCAGGATGTGCACCACGAGGATATTATCACCGATAAGCTGCGCCTGAATCAGGTCCTGCTCAACATCGTGGGCAACGCTGTCAAGTTTACACCGGCGGGCGGTACCATCAATATCCGCGTTGAAGAAAAGCCGTCTGCCCGCAGTGGGTATGCGACCTTTGTTTTCAGCGTGAAAGATAACGGTATCGGTATGTCGAAGGACTTCCAGGCGCACGTTTTTGACTCTTTTTCACGGGAACAGACTGCGACAAGAAGCGGCATTCAGGGTACGGGCCTTGGCATGGCCATCTCGAAAAACATCGTAGATATGATGGGCGGAACCATCGTCGTCAAGAGCGAGCAGGGAAAGGGCAGCGAGTTTACGGTCACCCTGGACTGCAAGGTTTGTACGGAATCGGTGAAATATCCGCCGATTCCGGGCCTGAAAGGCACCCGTGCACTGGTTGTGGATGATGATGCACAGACCTGCATGAGCGTAAGCAAAATGCTGCGGGAAATTGAGATGGAAGCCGACTGGACGACCTCCGGCAAGGAAGCCATCCTGCGCGCGAGGGAGGCGCACAATCAGGGTGCGGAGTTCAAGGTTTACATCATTGACTGGCTGATGCCGGATATGAACGGCATTGAGACGGTGCGCAGGATCCGCAAAGTAATCGAACCCGGCACGCCGATCATCATATTGACGGCCTACGATTGGGCCGACATTGAGGACGAGGCCCGGCAGGCCGGTGTCACGGCGTTTGTTTCCAAACCGTTGTTTATGTCGGAACTGCGCGATGCGCTGACACACAAAGTGGTGTCGGGCAGGCAGCCCCTTCTGCCCAAGCACGGCGACTATACGGGCAAAAAGGTGCTGTTGGTCGAGGATAACGAACTGAACCGAGAGATTGCAACGGCCATTCTGGAAGAAGCCGGACTGAAAGTGGACGCCGTTGAGGACGGCACGGATGCCGTGGCCAGAATGAACGAGGCTGCGGAGGATGAGTATGATCTGATCCTGATGGATATTCAGATGCCCAAAATGGACGGATACACCGCCACCCGGGAGATCCGTACATTGAGCAGCAATAAAAAGGCAAACATTCCCATTGTGGCCATGACAGCCAACGCTTTTGAGGAAGACCGACAAAAAGCATTCAAAGCAGGGATGAATGCACATATTGCAAAACCGATTGATGTGAACATCCTGATGGGAACACTGGATAAAGTTTTTAAACAGAATTCGTGATCGCGTTTCAATAGCGTACAAAGGATCTGTACGGCAAAGTAAAAAGCATATACAGCTGCGTTTATGGCGAACGGCCTCTCGGCGGTTCGCAACGCGATGCTGTATATGCTTTTTTCATTGGTTTCTTAGGGCAATACCGCAAAGAGCGCTGTGTAAGCCGGGATGCAAGCGGATCGTATCAGATGGCCATTGCGGATATGCGCAATCTGTCAGCCGCCCAACTCCACCATACGGCGGATGCAGCGCCCGGCTCCCTGCATGACGTCCTGCGGCAGGGTGATTTCCTCTCCGCCGCTGCCCTGCAGGCAATGGTAAATGTCCATCAGGGTGGTCAGTTTCATGTTCATGCAGGTAAGCTGCACGGCCAGCGGATAGAACCGCTTTTCCGGGCAAGCATAGGAGAGGTGCTCCACGATGCTGTTTTCCGTGCCGATGATGAACTCTTTGGCATCGGACTTTTCTGCATAAGCCATAATGCCGGTGGTAGAGCCAACATAATCAGCCTGCTCCACGACCTCGGGGCGGCATTCGGGATGAACCAGAAGCAGCGCCTCCGGGTGGGCAGCGCGGGCTTTGGCTACATCTGCTGCCGAACATACGATATGGCGCGGGCAGCCGCCGTGGTAAAAGGCAAACTGCTTTTCCGGCAGCTGCTTTGCTACATAGCCGCCCAAATTGGGATCTGGGATGAACAGAATCTTATCGTTTTCCAGCGCACTGCAAATTTTCAGCGCGCTGGAGGACGTCACACAGACATCGCAGGCTGTTTTCAGCTCCGAAGTCGTATTGATGTACGCCACCACGGCGTAGCCTGGGTACTGCTTTTTCAATTCCTGCAAGGTCGCCAGATCAAGCTGCTCGGCCATAGGGCAGCCCGCCATGGGGTTGGCCAGCCAGACAGTTTTCTCCGGGCTTAAAATTTTGCAGGTCTCGGCCATGAAGCGCACACCACACATGATGACCCCGTCCGCGTTGGTTTTGGCCGCCTGCACACTCAACCCGTAGGAATCGCCGGTGTAATCGGCGACTTCCAGCACAGGCTGGCTCTGGTAGGCATGGGCCAGGATGCAGATATTCTTTTCCCGTTTCAGGCGCAGGATCTCCTGCTGCAGTTCATGGACAGTCATAATTATGCCTCGTTTTCTTTCTTCAATGCTCCCACGGTTGCAGCGGAGCCAGAAAACCGTGCTCTTTCAGTTCTTTTTCGATGAGGCTCAGCCTGTCCGGGGTGGCTGCCTCCACCAGATGATAGTGGTAGCCGTCGGTGGCGGTGGACAGCACCGTGGAGGAACTGTCCTCAAACGATTGCAGAAATTCCCGCACGTCCTGCCGGGAACGGATGTCCATCTCGGCGGTGATACGGCCATAGACCCGGTGGCTGATGCTGATATTCTTGACCTGGCCGCCACAGTCCACAATCAGGTTCAGCTCCTGCCCGGTTCGGTCAGGTGTGTGGCGCACCTTGAACTCCCGTGTGCAGCCGACAGGCTGATCGGGCTGCTCCAGCACATAGCCGCGTGCAGTGGAAATGATCCCGGGGTGTGATGCCCGTATGACCGCCAGATCCTGCACAATGACCTGACGGCTGACGCCGTAATGGGTAGCCAGCGTGCGGGCGGCAATAGGCGCTCGGGCATGGGCAAGCTGCTGCAAAATGGCGGCGCGGCGCTCTGCGGTGGTCATATCAGGCCTCCTCCGCGGTCAGGGGGCGCAGATGCTTCATGGAAAGATCCAGAATGGGGGCCGAATGGGTCAGTGCGCCGCTGGACACATAGTCAATGCCAATGTCCCGCAGACGGGCAATGTTTTCCCGCGTGACATTGCCGGAGCACTCGGTCTTGGCGCGGCCTGCAATCAAAGTCACAGCCTTGCGCATATCCTCGTCGCTCATGTTATCCAGCATAATGATGTCCGCACCGGCTTCCACGGCCTCTTTGACCTGTTCCAGCGTTTCAACCTCCACCTCGATCTTGCGGACGAAAGACGCATACTGCCGGGCCATCTTGACGGCCTTCGCCACGCCGCCGGCAGCGCCGATGTGGTTATCCTTCAGCAGAACGCCGTCGGACAGGCCGGTGCGGTGGTTGCTGCCGCCGCCAACGCGGACAGCGTACTTTTCAAAAATGCGGTTGTTGGGGCTGGTCTTACGGGTGTCCAGCAGGGTGATGCCGGTGCCTTCCAGCAGGGCAGACAGCTGATGGGTATAGGTGGCAATGCCGCTCATTCGCTGCAGGTAGTTCAGCGCAACGCGCTCACCGGAAAGCAGGGCGCGTATATCGCCCGTAACAACGGCCAGCTTCTGGCCGGGCTGTACGGTATCGCCGTCCCGGCAGAAGAATTCCACCTTAGCGCCGGGGTCCAGCAGCGTAAAGACGCGGGCATAGACCGCCAGACCGGCAACAATGCCGTCCTCCTTGGCAATCAGATCCACGGTGCCGGGGCAGGCGTGGGGCATGACGGAGTTTGTGGAAACGTCCTCCTCCGGAATATCCTCCCGCAGCGCTTGCAGCAGCAGCGGGTCTATATGCAGCAGCTGGGTGATCTCATTCATGGTTTTTACTCCTCTCAATAGCGGTCAGAACCTCCTGCCGATACGCGGCAAACAGCGGTTCCTGTTCACGGTATGGGGCCAAATCGGGCTTATCGCCTGTAAAGACAGGCGGTTCTCCGTATAGTATATCATCTGCCGCGCGCTGTGCAAAGACCAAAGATTCCAGCAGGGAATTGCTGGCCAGCCGATTGCGTCCATGCACACCGTTGCAGCAGGTCTCGCCGCAGGCATACAGCCGGGGCAGTGCTGTGCGGCTGCTCAGGTCCGCCGTGATGCCGCCCATAAAATAATGCTGGGCCGGTACAACGGGGATCGGTTCATGGATGGGGTCGTACCCCTCCTCCTCGCAGCGCTCCAGAATGTTGGGGAAATGCTCACGGATAGCCGCCTCACCGATGGGGCGCATATCCTCCCACACATGGTCGGTGCCGTCCTTTTCCATCTGTGCGCGGATTGCTGCGCTCACAACGTCGCGGGGCTGCAATTCGTTGGTAAAGCGATTCCCGTTTTTATCCAGCAGCAGCGCGCCCTCCCCGCGAACCGATTCCGAAATCAGAAAGCGACGGCCTTTTCGGTGGCTGTACAAAGTCGTGGGGTGGATCTGGATATAGTCCAGGTGCTCACAGGCAACGCCGTGGCGCAGGGCCATGGCGATGGCATCCCCCGTGATGTGGGGGAAGTTGGTGGAGTTTTTATACAACCCACCGATGCCGCCGCAGGCCAGCACCACCGCCCCTGCCCCGATGGCTCGCGGTTCGCCGTCCGGGCCGGCAGCAATGACACCGCCGCAGGCCGAGGCATCGGCAAAGAAATCCAGCAGAGTCGTATGCTCGCGCAGTTCGATGTTCTCGCAGCGCAGGACCTCGTTCAGCAGGGTCTGGGTGATCTCGTGGCCGGTAATATCCTCATGGAACAGAATGCGCGGGCGGGAGTGCGCTCCCTCCCGGGTAAAGCGCAGAGCCCCGTGGTCATCCCGCGCAAAGCTGACGCCGCGGCGCACCAGATCCCGGATGATCGAGTTGGAGGAACGAATCATCAGGTCTACTGTGGCGGGGTTGTTCTCGTAATGGCCTGCCCGCATCGTATCATCAAAAAATGGGCGGTAGTCTGCCTCGCCATGCTGCATACAAATGCCGCCCTGCGCAAGGAAGGAGTCGCTCTCGTCCGCTTTCTGCTTTGTAAGCAGAAGAATGCGGTACCGCGCAGGCAGATTCAGGGCGCAGTAAAGGCCCGCAGCGCCGGTGCCGACGATGACTACGTCAAAATAGTCATCCATATTAGCCATTTTCATGTGGTTTCCTCGGTTTCTTCTGTAATTCCAACTTTGACAGTATAGCACCGTTCATTACACGTGTCAAGACACATGTAATGATATATAGTGACACCCCGCCATGCGCAATAAACTTCGGCATAAAAAACAACAGGAACACTGCTGTACATTGCAATGTTCCTGTTGTTTTTATTAGGGCAATACCGCATAATTCTAAGTGCCGATACGGCGAGCGAGGTGCGGCAGCTGCTAAGCCAAAAGCGCAGATAATACTTTGTGTATTATCGAGCATTTTGGCAACGCAGATGCCGTGCCGTAGCCGCCGGAGCGGTGCTTAAGCCGTAAGGCGGGAATTATGTGGTGTTGCCTTAGGTTGGCCGTTGCAAAGCGTTACAAATCGTTCCGCAGCTTTACGGCACTCCGTTCGGCGATGCACTGCTTTAAGGCGTTGATCATCTTGGCTTCGTCCAGCGGTTTGGCCAGGTGAATATCCATGCCCGCCAGACGGCTGTCCATAATATCCTCGGAAAAAGCATTGGCGGACATGGCAATGATGGGGATGATTTCCGCGTCGGGGCGGTTCATGGCGCGGATGGTTCTGGCGGCGTCCCAGCCGTTCATACGCGGCATCATAATATCCATATAGATCACGCCGAAACAGCCGGGTGCGGACTTTTCAAACAGCTCTACAGCCTCCTGTCCGTCGGCAGCGCGGGTCACCTCCATACCGCTGTTTTCCAGCATACAGCAGGCAATTTCCATATTCAGCTCGTTATCCTCTACGACCAGCGCACGGAGCCCCTTGAAGGAAATATCACCCATTACCTGCGCCGCGGGTTTGAGATCATCCTGCTTGCCGATTTTGAACGGCAGCTTGACCGTGACCGTAGTTCCCGCGCCGGGCCTGCTCTGCAGGGTGACGCTGCCGCCCATTCTGTCAACCAGTTGTTTTACGATGGCCAGGCCCAGACCGGTTCCCTGATAGGTAGAACGGCTCGTCACCTTTTCCTGCGTGAACATATCAAAAGCGTGTGCGGCAAATTCTTCACTCATGCCGATGCCCTGATCCCGGCAGACAAAGGTGACAAGTGCGTGCTCCTCGTCCAGCTGTTCTTCGCCGCCCCAAACGGTGATCATGCTGCCTGCCGGACTGAACTTGATGGCATTGTCCGTAATGTTGGAGAGGATTCTGCTGAGGTACACCGGGTTTCCGATTACGAACGGATGCCGGATCGTGTCCTTACCCCATGCAACCTGATACCGAATGTCTTTTTCTGCCGCCTTTTTATGATACGTCTGGTTCAGGTCGCGCAGCACGGCAATCAGGTCAAAGGTCAATGCCAGCTTCCGTCGCACATGCGGTATTCTGTGGAGATATATTCTTCGTTTTTCAGTCTTTCCGCAAGGGTGGGCACATCTAGGAAACGGCGGACCAGGTCGCGGTATTCTGGCACCACAGTGGCATCGCAGAGCTGATACAGCTTCTCCGAGGCACAGCCGTTGTTTCCGGTCAGGCGGTGCGTCGTAAGAAAACTGTCCCGGAAAATGTGTTGCCACGGTAAGTTGACGGGCGACCAATGGTCGCCTCTACACACGCAATAAGGCAAAAATGCAATTTTTTGACGGTCTGATATACTATATAAGGTCTACTGCAACACACCGCAAAAGGCAGCCCCCTATAGTTCGCTAAAGTTGCATTTAGCGAATTTGTGCATTTCTCTTTTACGGGAGCCTTTTGCTTCCCGATGCCCCCTGCTCCCGTCATCTCGTTCTCCCTGCCGATGACTTTTATTCCCGCTTTACATGGGCAGCGCAACGGTAAATACGGTTCCTGCCCCTTCTGCCGGCTCATCCTGTACTGTACCGCCGTGCAGTGCTGCAATTTCCCGCACCAACGCCAAACCCAGTCCTGCGCCGCCCATTTCGCGGCTTCTGGATTTGTCCACACGGAAAAACGGTTCAAAGATGCTGGTTCTGTATTCATCGGGAATACCGCAGCCGGTATCTGCAACGCGCAGTATTGCTTTGCCGTTTGACCGGCTGATCGTAATCTGCACAGAACCGCCCGGCTGATTGTACTTGATTGCATTTTCCACAAGGTTGAACAGCATACGGTAAATCAGGGCATCGCTTCCGATAATATGAATATCCTCACATTCCTGATGCAAGGTGATCTGCTTTTTCTGGGCCAGCGGCGTCAGATCCGTCACAATTTCATCTGCCAGCGGCGCAAGCTCAATGCAGTCATCCCGCGGAACGGCCTGCAAATTGCTCATTTCCAGCAGGGTCCGTACAAGCGCCGATAAACGGGCTATCTGCTCTGTCTGAAAGTGTACCAGCTCTGCGGTTTCCGCGTCCGTATTCATGTGATCTTCGGCGAAGATTTCCAGTTTTGCCTGCATGATGGCCAGCGGTGTTTTCAGCTCATGGGCTGCATTCCCGGCAAACTGTCGCTGTAGGTCAAAGGAATGGGCCAGGCGATTCAGCATTTGATTGACAGATTGACTTAGCTGCCGAAATTCCGCAACGGTATTTTCTTCCAGCCGTACATCAACCAGATTATCCTGATCGACCTTCTCGGCCTGCTGTGCCAGCTCTTTCAGTGGTTCCAGCGCTTTGCCGCTGATAAAATAAGCAATCGCTGCGCTGAACAGCGTCACCACTGCCGTAATGCACCACCCTTTGCGGCCAAAAATCGTCTTTGTATCGTAAACCTCTTGCGAGAATTGCACCAGAAAGTCTGACATCTGATCTTCGGGGATCTCTATGGTCAGATCCTCCCCGCCGTCCTGTTGATATTGTAAAACGTACCCGTTCAGATTGTCCATACCGGAGGCGCCGGAGCGATACAGCAACAAGTTCAGGCAGATGCAGGCACCCGCAATCAGTAATGCCGTCATAAGTGTGATGCGCCATTGCAAAGATAATCGCTTCATTGCTCGTTCTCCCCCACTTCATAGCCTTCTCCGATGCGGTTTCGGATAGGATCATACCCCAGTGCCGTGCGAAGCTTTTTGCGCAGCGCCGAGATATGCACCCGAATCGAGTTGCTGAACGCATCTACGCGGCCGTCCCAGACATGTTCCATCAATTCCTCCTGACTGACAGGGCGTCCCTGATGCAGAAGCAGATATTCCAGAACACTGCTTTCCTTGCGGGTCAATGGAACAGGCTGACCGTCCACCATAGCCACCCGGCTCTTGGTATCAAAGCTCAGTCTGCCGCATCGCAGGCAAACATTGCGCTGAATAAACTGCCGCCGTGTCAGGCTGCGGACGCGGGCTTCCAGTTCGGCCAAATGGAACGGCTTGGCCAGATAATCATTGGCGCCGGCGTCCAGGCCTTCCACCTTGTCCGCAATTTCACTGCGGGCCGACAGAATCAGAACCGGCGTTTCCAAATCGGTCTTTCGCAGTGTGCGCAGAACTGTCATTCCATCCACTCGGGGCAGGTTCAGATCCAGCAAAACAAGGTCATACCGCTCTGCCGCCAGCATTTCCAGCGCGGTTTCCCCATCACCGCAGTCATCTGTTTCATACCCTGCACGGTGCAGCTTTCTGGCAACGCTTTCCCGCAGGGACGGCTCATCCTCAACCAGCAGCAAACGCATAATAAACACTCCTTATATAAACTGTGTTTCTGTTTACTACCATTATAACAGCTTTTGCTAAAATCTGCGTTAATTTTTTCTTAGCAGAAAATTTATACCCGTTGTGCTATACTGATCTCATCAAGACAAAAAGGAGGAGCGAAATGTTGAGCAAAAAGGCAATCGTTCAGGTGCTTTTTCTGCTGGCTGCCGTTATGATGATCGGTTACGGGGCATGGCGCGGTGAGGCGGGCACTGTCTTTACGAAAGCAATTCGATTATGTATGGAGTGTGTTGGCATTGGATAAGAATCGTTCGCATTTTCTGGCCCGTTTCCGGGGACCGATCCAGGCAGGTGCAGCACTGCTGACAAACATCCATCTGCCGAATTTTCTCAAAGGAATGCTTTATCAGGGCAAGGGGAAATACCTCTGCGTTCCGGGCCTGAACTGTTACTCCTGCCCCGGCGCTGCGGGGGCCTGCCCTATCGGAGCCTTTCAGGCTGTGGTCGGGTCGTCAAAGTTTCGGTTTTCCTATTATGTTACCGGCATTTTGATTCTGCTGGGCGTGCTGCTGGGGCGCTTTATCTGCGGTTTTCTCTGCCCCTTCGGCTGGCTGCAGGAGCTTTTGCATAAGATTCCCTCTCCCAAGCTGTCAACCAAACGCCTGAAACCGCTGCGCTATATCAAATATGCGGTACTGCTGATCATGGTCGTACTGCTTCCGGCTGTTATTGTCAACACATCCGGCATGGGGGATCCGTTCTTCTGCAAGTACCTGTGTCCGCAGGGCGTACTGGAGGGCGCAATTCCGCTTTCTCTTACAAACGCGGGCATACGAGCTGCTTTGGGAAAGCTGTTCAGCTGGAAATTCTGCATTCTGCTGGCAGTTGTGGTAGGCAGCGTGGTTTTTTACCGCCCGTTCTGCAAATGGCTGTGCCCCTTGGGGGCGGTCTATGCACTTATGAATCATGTATCCCTGTTTCAGATGCGCGTTGACCGCGATACATGTGTTTCCTGCGGTGCCTGCGCAAAAGCGTGCCCGATGGATGTGGATATTACCAAAACACCAAACCACGCGGAGTGTATCCGCTGCGGTAAGTGTATAAAGTCTTGTCCGACCAAAGCGATCTGCTATCAGTACGGTTTCGGCGACAAGTCAAAAACAGAAATCAAGGAGAATTGACAATGAAACGTTTTTTTGCATGGATCACAGCCCTTCTGATGCTGCTCTCCCTCGCTGCTTGCAGCAGCACACAGACAAGCACTGCGGCAGCTTCCCAGCAAGCATCTACTTCTGAGACGGGCAAGTCTGAAAATGAGCTTATCGCAGAGGAAAACGATATTCTGGCGGCAAATAACGCCCTGTGGGAAAAGGTTTTTGCCTCCATGGACAAGAATGTTACCGACACCACACTAAGCAGCAATTACGGTGATATTCTTATGAATGCGTTGGATCATGCGAAGGACCAGTTCACCGATGAAGAATATGCTGCTTTAAAGGCCGATGCGGACAAAATCCGTGAGATCGAAACACAGATCGCAGCACTGCCGCAGGATGAAGCTGCCAGCCAGTCTATGACGCAGACGGCCAGCACATTCCCGCAGTTTGAAGGAAAGGATTTGGACGGCAACAGCGTAAGCAGCAGTCTTTTTGCCGATAATGCGTTCACCGTTGTAAATTTCTGGTTCAGCGGCTGCAAGCCCTGTGTGGACGAGATGGACGACCTTAACGCATTGAATCAGCGCATTCAAGAGCAGGGCGGCGAGGTGATCGGTATCAACACAGAAACTCTTGATGGCAACGCGGACAACATTGCCGCTGCCAAACAGATTCTGGAACAGGCCGGGGCTGCATTCCGCAACATCTATTTTGACTCTGCCAGTGATGCCGGTAAGTTTGCCCTCGGCATTATGGCCTTCCCCACTACCTGCGTTGTGGATCGTCAGGGCAACATCGTTGGGGAACCGATTATGGGCGGTATTGATAACGAGGATAACGCTGCCACACTGCAAAAGCTGATCGATGAGGCTCTTGCGCAGTCGCAGCAGTAAATAAGAAAATAGCTTAGGCAACACCGCATAATTCCCGCCTTACGGCTTAAGCGCCGCTCCGGCGGCTGCGG